>Ga0302187_10000368_pt1 | contig 42822 bp, 34 predicted proteins | sample II_Bog_E1_3_FD_202120 | JGI IMG/M metagenome (GOLD analysis project Ga0302187, IMG submission 202120) | Peat permafrost microbial communities from Stordalen Mire near Abisko, Sweden - II_Bog_E1_3 | ecosystem: Environmental > Terrestrial > Soil > Wetlands > Peat | place: Sweden: Abisko...
GGGGGGCCGGGGGGGGCCCCCCCCCCCCCACCCACCCTTAAACCTGAACCACCCCCCAAAAACCCCTTTCCTACACCAAACCAAATCGGTTAACCCCCACCCCACAGGACGGGTCAGCGGAGGCCAAAAGGCCAAAACCTCCGCCCCCGCTGAAACAGGCCGGCGCTGCGGGGCCGATGGGCGCGGACGAAAGCCGTGGCCACGCACCCAGCACCCCCCGGCGGCAGGCACAAACCCAAAGGCGGCCTCCCAAGCGAGCCCGGACCCGCCCCACCGCCTGAACCGCCGCACACAGGGCCGAGCGACCCGGGAACGCACCGCCCGCGGCCGCCATTCGCAAAGCCAAAGACGTGCCCCGCGCCCCGGCAAAGGGGTGCCCCAGCGCCGGCCTCCCGTCCCCCTTCCCGGAGCAACGCCCCCGCGCGCCCAACCGCCAAATCCAACACGGTTGGCATCCCCGCGCATCCCCCCTAGAGCTTCATGGGCAAAAGGGGGCGCTGCAACACACATGGCCAAATCCGGCTCGATCGCGACGAAATCCTTGTGGACGATCGGCACCTATGCGGCCTCGGCGATCCTGCGCTTTGCCGGCAACATCGTCCTCTCGCGCATTTTGGGCCCAGAGATCCTCGGCGTCGTCGTCATCGCCCAGGCCATCCGCGTCGGCTGCGACCTCCTGACCGATCTCGGCCTCGAACAAAACGTCGTCCACAGCCGCCACGGCGATGACGAGCGCTTCCTCAACACCGTCTGGACGATGCAGCTCCTGCGCGGCGCCTTGGTCTCGCTGATCTGCCTCGCCCTCGCGCCGATCCTCGCCCACTTCTACCACGTCGACACCCTGATCCTGATCGCCGTCAGCGCCGCCCCCCTGTTCAACGCCATGACCTCCACCGCGCTGTTCACCATCGCCAAGCGCCTCGATGTCCGCGTCCGCAACTTGTACGAGATCTCGTCGGAGGCCGTCGGCCTCGCCATCAACATCGCCCTCGCGGTCACCCTGCGCAACGTCTGGGCCCCGATCCTCGGCATCCTGCTGTCCATCGCCGCCCGCTCGGCGATGACCTGGTTCCTGCCCCACCCCCGCCACCGCTTCCTGCTCGATCGCACGCACGCCCCCTCGATCTTCCACTTCTCCAAGTGGATCATGCTCGCCTCCCTGTCCCTCTACGCCGCCGTCTACGTCGATCGCCTCTACCTCGGCCGCATCGTCACACTGGCGGTCCTCGGCATCTACGGCCAGGCCCGCTCCATCGCCGAGCTGCCCAACACCGTCGCCGGCCGCCTCGCGTTCCAGATCGTCTTCCCCTTCGTGGCCAAGCATCAGGACGAGATCGACCCCGGCACCCCCGCCCGCGCCGAACTGACCCGCACCCGCCGCCACTTCCTCACGCTGGTGCTGATCGGCACCGCCACCGCCATGGCGTGGTCGGACAAGGCCGTCCTCCTGCTCTATGGCCCCCGCTACGCCCAGGCCGGCTGGATGCTGTGCCTGCTGCTGGTCGGCATCTGGATCGCGGTCATCTCCTCGCTCAACGAAGCCATCGTCTTCGGCCGGGGTCAGCCGCGCAACGTCGGCCTCGCCAACGCGATCCGCTTCTTCGCGATGGGCGCCACGCTCCCGATCGGTTACGCGCTCTGCGGCCTCCCCGGCGTGTTCTTCGCCCTCCCGGTCAGCGAGGTCGCCCGCTACCTCATCCTCCTGAAAGCCCAGGCCCGCTTCCGCCTGACCTACCTCGCGCAAGACGCCGCGCTCACCCTCGCGCTGGCGGCCCTCTTCGCCGCCTGGATCGCCCTGCGCCTGACCCTGGGCCTCAACGTCCCCTGGGCGCTCATGCGGGTGGGTTAACCCAACTTCATCAACCCCGCCCGATGCGCATAGACGGTATCCTCATCATACCTCTGCCCGCTCGCCGCCGCCGCCCCGATCAACCCGGCCAACCCTGCCCGATCCGCATGCAGCCCGGCCACCGTCGCCACCAACCCCGCCACATCGCCCAGCGGCACAAACGCCCCGCCCCCCTCGGCCGCCACCAGCCCGCGCGGATAGCCCCCGTCATACCCGACGATCGGACACCCCCGCACCAAAGCCTCGATCAGACACCGCGCCGACTCCGGCGTCTTGTGACAAAACATCAACAGATCCGCCTCGGCCAAAGCCGCCATCACCCCCGCCTTGTCGGCATAGCCGGGCAACGCCACCACCCCGTCCAGCCCCCGCGCCGCCACCGCCGCGCGCATCTCATCCAACAACGGCCCATCGCCCAGCCACCGCGCCACCACCGGCACCCCCCGCGCCACCAACCCCTGCACCACGTCCAGCCAGTCCCAGGGCCCCTTCATCCCATGCGCCCGCCCGGTATAGACGATCCGCAAAGGCCCCCCCGCCAAAACCCGCGCGCGCTTCGCCGCCAACACATCGGCGGCAATGGCATCGTCAGCCCGCGTATGCGTGTCATAGGTGCAATGCGGATCCCCCGCCGCCCCGGCGTACCAGTCGAACGTATCCCCCCCCTGCAACAGCGCCACCGCGCTCCGCCGCAGCAAATACCGCAGCACGCCCTGCGTAAACGGCATCGTCGCCTCGGCCAGCAACCGCTTCACCGGTGCCCCGGCAAACCGCGTGCGAATGACAAAGGGCTCCACCCGGTCGATCCAGGCGGCGAACCGCCGCCCCTGCCGCACCGCCTCCCAAGCCCCCAGCGCGGGCCAATCCCCCACCACATTGCCCAGCGTGAAACACAAGTGCCGATGCGCCCCAATCTCGCGCGCCAACACCGCGCGCACCCCGCGCCAATGCCGCCAGGTCGCCCCCACGCTGTACCCATAGGGCAGGGCGATCACCCGCAAGCCCGGATGCACCCCCTCCAGATCCGCCCAGACCGAGGAACTGAACGCATCCCCCGCATCATCGATGCCAATGCCAACAAACGTCACCGCGTCGAAATGCCGGCACCATTGTGCGATCCCGGCGGCGGTCTGGTCATCCACCTGCCACCCGCGCGGCCCCTGCCGCACATGCACATGCGTCACCAGCAGCAACGAAGCCGATCCGCTCACCGTTCGCTCTCCCCAAAAGCAAAGCCCCGGAAGCCTTGGTAAGGGCCCCGGGGCAATGATCCAACTACTGATGAAACAGGTCAGTCGTTCTGATAGTAAGCCGTGTACTTGTTCGAATAGTAATAATACGAACCGACCGACTGCGACGACGTATCGACCATGGTGAACACCGCGCCGACGACATTGGCGCCGTCGTTGGCCAGCGAGGTGACCGCGGTCTTGACCACCTGCGAGGGCGTCGCGTTCCACTTGATCGCCAGCACCACCGCATCGGCCAGCGCGGCGAGGAAGCGCCCGTCGGCCAGACCCACCAGCGGCGGCAGGTCGAGGATGATCGAGTCGTATTCGGTCGCCAACTCGGCGAGCAGCGTGTGCATCGAGTTGCCGCTGAACAGATCCTCGGAGCTGAAGTGCGGCGCACGCACCAGGATCGCGTCGAGGTTCGCCATGCCGGTATGCAGCAGGCCCGCGCGCCACCCGGCATCGCCGTGCAGCACTTCGACCGTGCCGATCTCGCCCGGCGTCGCGTCGATGATCGTGCGCAACTGGGCGCGGCGCACGTCGGCGTCGACGATGATCGTGCGGCTTCCGGCGATCGCCATCGTGCGGGCCAGCGCCAGCGCGGTGGTGGTCTTGCCCTCGTGCGGCACGGCCGAAGTGATCGCGATGATCTTCGGCGCGTCCTCGGGCTTCATGCCGACGATCGAGGCGCGGGCATTGCGCAGCGCCTCGGCGAACTGCGATGTCGGCTTCTCGATGAGCACGTCGGCCGGGCGCGCGGTCTTCGCCAGGTTCGGGATCGCGGCGAGCAGGGGGATACCCAGCTCGCTCTCGACCGCGTCCACCGAGTTGAGGCCGGCGGAGAGGACTTCCTGCGTGGCGATCACCGCGATGCCCGCACCCACGCCCAGGATCAGCGACAGCGCGACCATCAGCGGGATCTTGGGGAACGAGGGCGCCGTCGGGGTCTGCGCGGTGCTGATAACCTCGGCCTGGGCGATCGAGTTCTGCGCCGCCTGACGGGTGTCGAGCGCGGCCTGAGCCATGCGGTCATAGGCGGCATGCTTGCTGTCGGCATCGCGCTGGAGGCTCAGGGCCTCGACCGAGGCCTCGCCCTCATGCACCTGCTGGTCCTGCAACGACATCATCTTGTCGCGCAGGCTGGCGGCCTGGGCCTCGGCGGCATCGGCATCGCCCTTGAGGCCCACGACGACGCGGTGCGCCTGCTGCTGGATCAGGTTATCGACGCCGGCGATCTGCTCGCGCACCTTGATCAGATCGGGGTGCTGATCGCCATAGCGGCTTTCGAGATCGTTGAGGTTCTCGACCAGCGAGGCGCGCTGCACCTGCAGGTTGATGATGGTCTGGTCGGTCCGCACCGAGGACACCAGGTCGAGCCGGTTCTGCGCCACCAGCGCGCGCGCCGACACTTCCTTCGAACGCTGCTCGGCGGCGACGGCCTGGACGGCGGCGAGCTGGATGGCCAATGGCCCGATCTGCTGGTCGGTGGCGGTGCCCAGCGACAGCGTGTTGCCCACCGAGACGCCGCCGGTCAGGCCCGACTTGGCGCGGAAGGCGGCGACCTTCTGGTCGGCCTCGCGGGCATCGTTGGCCAACTGGTTGAGCTGGGTGTCGTAGAACGCGGACTGCTTCTCGGCGGTGCCGATGTTCGAATTGACCTTGGTGGTCAGATAAGTCGCGGCGAAGGCATTGGCGATCCTGGCGGCCTTGACCGGGTTCTTCGACGAGAACTTGATCGAGATGACATACGTCAGCTTCTCGCGATCGATGGTCAGCTTGCTGGTCAGCGCATCGGCGACGATGTCGATTTTCTCGCTGGTCGATGTACCTGCGGGCAGCGACGCCAGAGCCTTGGTGTACTCCGGATCGTTCAACAACCCCAGTTCCTGCACCACGGCGCGGGCGACGTCGTGCGAACTCATCACCTCGACCTCGGTCTCGATGCCTTCGCTGGCGAGCTGGGCCTGGGTATCGGCGCCGGAGTGGGCGAGCGGGTTACGGCTGGGGTCGATCTGCACCAGGGTGACGCCCTGATACTGCTTGGGCAACGACAGCGTGCCGGCAACGCCCAGCGCCGTGATGACCGAAGCGACCGCGATCAGCGTCCAGCGCCGACGGCGCAGCACATCCTGCATCGTCCGGAAGACATCGCCCAGACGGGCCTCATAGGTGGCCGACTTGGAGACTTGCATTGGTACCCGGTTCCCTTCACCCGTTCGCCCGGACGGCGATATCCCAATCAGATTCGTGACTTAACGGCGTATCGTGACCGACAGCGTGCCGTAGACTTCGGAGAACGGCGTGCCGAAATTGGCGCCGGTCTTGTGCGAGATGTTGTCGTTGATGGCGGCGGCGATGCTCAGCGACCGCGTGAAACGGTAGGTGGCATTGGTGCCAAAGGCGATCAGCTGGCGCCGCGAATCGACGCCGACGATGGTCTGCTCGATCCGCTGGACATTCGCCGAGGCGATGAAGTTTTCCATGAACGAGTGATCGACCTCGAGCGACACGCGGCTGTCGAAGTAAGGATCGCTGCCGCCGTTGGTATCGTCCTGCAAGGTGCGGCTGGCCGAGATGGTGGCGGTGGTCAGTTCGTTGGGAAAGACATCGACCTTGGCCTGATAGGAATAGCCCGACACCCGGCTATAGATCCCGGCGGCATAGCTGCGCCGGGTATAGCCCAGACCGATCTGGCCGCGCATCAGCCCGGCGACATCGAAGTTCACGCCGGCGAGGATGCGCTGGCCGTTCGAATTGCGGTTGGGCGTGCCGTCGGGCAGGGCCACCGGATAGCTGGTGCTGTCGGCATTGAATTCGGTGAAGGCGGCGACGCTCGGGCTCAGAGCATATTCGCCGTGCAGCGCGCCGGCGACGACATGCTGGTTGCGAAAGGTTTCCGCCTCGGTCGGCTGCCCGGCCTGGACCAGCGGGCTATAGCTGAACGTCACATAGGACGTCGCCGCGGTCAGCCGCACCCGCCCGGCGGTATAGACCGCGGTCGCGCGCTCGATGAACTGGGTATAGTTGAGCAGCAGTTCGAGCGTCGAGGCGGCATCGCTGGCATAAGGCGCGTTGAAATAATGGCCGACATCGCTGTCGAGCACGATCTTGAAGCGGTCGTTGGCCTCGATCGTGCCCTGGAGGTTGGCGTACCAGTTGTTCTTGTTGACCAGTGGATTGCCGATATAGCGCCGGACTTCGGCGCCGGTATCCAGCGTCACCGCATGGCGCGACCAGTCCGACCCGACGTGGATATAGGGCAGCAAGGCGAGATAGGCGTCGCTCTTGCGGTTGTCGTCGTTCTCGAAAACGTTGCTGGTGGCGCCGGCGGTGGTGGTCAACTGCGGGTTCACGCGGAACGATCCGACCTGCACGCCCACCGGGTCGAAATCGGGCGTCGGCTGCTCGAGCACGGCGACGTTGCGATCGCGCGCATAGTCATCGGGCAACACGGGCGGGATCAGCATGTTGTAGATGTCGGCCCGCGCCTGCGACGCCAACAGCACTTGCGCCACGCCCACCGAGACCACCGCCAGCCGGCGGCGCGCGGCGGCCCCGCCACGGCGGGCTGGCCTGCAAGGTTGATCCTGCCGGGTCATGGCTGCGATCAAAAGAACCGTTCCGGCACCCGGATGGTATCACCCGGATAGACGCGCAGGCTGGGCTTCAGCGCATAGAGCGTCTCGGCCTGCTCGCCCGGCTTGCGGATCCAGATCTGGCCGCGCTTGCCGCGCGGGGTCAGGCCGCCGCCCTTGGCGATCGCGTCCCACGCCGAGATGCCCGGCGAATAGGGATAAGTACCCGGCAGCTTGACCTCGCCGATGATGTAGATCGGACGATAGATCTCCATCGTGATCGCCACCCGCGGATTGTGCAGGAACCCGCGCGAGAGCGCGTTCTGGATCTCGATGGCGGCATCGCTGGTGGACTTGCCGCCGATGTTGATGTCGCCGATCAGCGGCAGCGCGATCGTGCCGTCGCTGCCGACGATGTAATCGCCGGAGAGCTGCGGCTCGTTGTAGATCGCGATCCTGATCTTGTCCTCGGATCCGAGGCGATAGGTGTCGGTTGTCTCGGGCACGGCGTTATAGCGATCGCCGGTCGTCATGACCGGCGGCCCGCCCGCGCAAGCGCCGAGCACGAGCGCAAGGCTCAACCCCCAAGCTTTCGCTAGCTTCACTCGTACCCCACCTTTGTTGCCCGACGGTCAATGTCTGGAGTGTTATCCGGGAAATCACTTATGAGCAAGCGATCAAAAATCGCCCACTAGCGAGCGTGTAAAGCGGCCAGCTTAATAAAGCGGGGCCGCCTGTCGCATCGCATATAAGTGAAAATCGCCATGCTTCGCTGCACGGATCGCTTATGCACGGGCGATGTCGGGCCCGTATGGCACAATTGGTCATAACTGGTCGGGTGATTTTGCACTATTCCAACAGGCATCGTACCGTATTCGCTGCAAGCGCGGGTTTTACAGAATGCGCGCCGGCGGGTTGGCGACGCGGCATAGTCTTCGCAGTTGCAATATTTTGCGCGCCGGCCCGTCATCGCCCAACGCGCCCTGGCGCGATCGTGACAGGTGTTCCGAAACGGCACCGCCTGCCCGAAAGGACCTGCGGCCGGCTAACCGCCCACGCGCGAGCACGTTTGCGCGACCAATCCCTGCGCCGCCGCCGGGGCGCAAGGCGCCGGCTCGCCCCAGATCCAGCCCGATCCCTTGTAGCCCAGATAGACCCGGCCAAACACATCCGGGTCCGCCGCCAGCACGGTCACCTGATCCAGCGTCCCCGCCGGAAACGCGGTCAGCAACTGCCACGACGCGGCATTATCGACCGATCGCCACACGCCATACCGCCCGTCGACTCGCCCGGAGACATAGATCGCCGGCCAGCCCGCCCCCTTCGCCGCCTTGCCGAAAGCGATGTCGTCCACGCGGGTCACGCGCGGCAAGACCTGCCACGTCGCCCCGCCATCGCGGCTGCGGCGCAGCGCCGAATCGGCCTCGCCCGCATTACCGGCGGTGAAGAACAGTTGCCCGGCATGCCCCGGCACCGCGCGCAGCTTGGCCGCCATGCCCGATCCCGGCGCGATCAACCCGCCATAGACGCGCTCCCAATGCTGCCCGCCATCGCGGCTGCGCCACAGCCCGGCCAGCGCCTGATTGGGCGATTCGCCAGTGTGGACGAGGTAGAACGTCCCCCCCGCCGCCTTGTCCGCCGCGAGGGTCTTCCTCTGATACCACTGGTGCGCGAAGGACCCGGTGGCATCGCCCACCGCCCCGGGCAGGTCCACCGGCAACCACGATCGCCCGCCATCCTGCGTATAGAACGGCTGGCGGTTGAACGCCGGCTCCCAGACGATGTTCTTGGTATTGTCCGCCGCCACCGCGATCGTGCCAAACGACATCCGCCACGGATCGTCGCCGCGCGTGCCGCCCGGCGTGGGCAGGCTGGCAAACTTGCTCCAGCTCTGCCCGTCGTCATGGCTGGTGCCGGCCATCACCGCGTTGCCATCCTCGGCGCAGCAACCGATCCGCGCGTCCGAGGCATTGGTCACCAGAAAATCCGGATCCGCCGGCGACCAATCCATCTGCTGGACAGAGATCAACTCACGCTCCCCCGGCTGGTACGTCGAGGGATAGACATTCAGATCGGACATCGCCCGCAGGCCAAAGTCCCACCCGCCGAACACCGGCGCGCGCCCCGGCGCCTGCACGATATCGTTGGCGACCAGTTCCTCGATCCCCCGCGCCTGGCTCTCCCACGCGATCACCGCGCTCCCGCCCGAGACATCGGCATGGAACGGCCCCATCCCCGCCGCAGTCCACAGCCGCCCCGGCACGGCCGGATCGAACGCCAGATCGGCCGTCGCGAAATAGGCCCGGTTGGCCAACCGCAACCAAGGCGGATCGCCCGCCCCGGCGGCGGCGGAATGGGTCACGCTCGACCATGTCCGCCCACCATCGCCGGTGGCATAGCCCGCGCCGCCCTGATCGAACACGATCACCTGATCGGCGCGCGGATTTGCCGCCACGGCGGCCCATGGCTTGCCCGGCAGGTTGTCCTCATGGCTGAGATTATGCCAGCGTCCGTCCTGATAGCTCCAGATCGATTGCCCGAAATCATCGACACCAAAGAACGTGCCGTGCCGGTCGAACGCCCCGCGCCGCAGGTTCATCGGCTGGTCGCCGATCGCGGGCAGGGGGGCAAAGGTCGCGCCATGGTCGGCGGAGACGAACATGCCATGCCCCGGCGACAGCACGAAGATCCGCCCCGTAGGCTTGCCCCCGGCGGGCGCCTCGAACCACACTTTGATCCCCGGCGGCATGTCCCCCGCCGGCCCCGAAGCCCCCGGCACCGATGCCACCCGCGCCCAACTGGCCCCGCCGTTACTGCTGCGCCACAACCCGTCCTGCGGCGTGCCCAGCACCACCAGATCGGGGTTCGCCGGATCGACCGCCATGAACGGCCCGCCAAAGCGGAACGTGCCATTGGCGTCCCAGCTCAACGCCGGCAGCCCGCCACTGGCATCGACAAAGCTCTGCCCGCGATCGTCGCTGCGGTACACGCGGCCCTTGATCGCCACGAAGATCCGATCCCCGCGCGAAGGCGCCACCGCCACCTCGTATGCGCCCTCGGCCATGCCATCCTGCACCCGCGCCTCGGCGGGCATCGTGCTGGCCGAGATCAACTGCATCCAGCGGTCGGCCTTGGCATCCCAGACATAGGCGCCATAAACGTCGGTCCGCGCCACCAGGGTCTTGCCGCTGGCATCGAACGCCAACCCGGTGATGAAGCCGCCGCCGCCCACCGCCACATGCTTCCACTGATAGGCCTCGCCCGCCACCGGCCCACCGGCCTGCGACAAAGCCGGCGGCGTATGCGTCGGCGCATTGGCATAGGCCATCCGCGCAAAGTACACCCCGCCGGCCCCCGCCGCGCCCAGCACCACCACCGACGGCACCAGCCAGCGCCACACCCGGCGCCGCCGTTTGGCGCGGGGCTTGGCGAATTGTTCAAAGCTGATCTGGCTGCGGTCACGCGCCATGGCAAAAGGCTCCGGCTGGGAAGGAAAAGGGGTCAGGCCCGCTCAGTCGTGGGTCTTCAGTCGTGGGTCTTGCTCAGCAGGTGATAGATCGCCGGCGGGCTGGTCGCAAGGTAACGCCACCCCAGCCGCAACGGCTCGCGCGCGGCGCGATAGAGCCATTCCCCGCCCACCGCCTGCATCCAGCGCGGCGCGCGGCTGACCCCGCCACCATAGTGATCGAACAACCCGCCCGCCGTCCTGATCCATGCCACCCCGGGCAACATCCTGCGCAACCGGGCGGCCAGCTCCTCCTGTCGCGGGCTGCCCAGCCCCAGCCACAGCACGTCGGTCCCCCGCGTCCGAATCGCCGCGCACAACTTGGGCAGTTGCGCCTCGGTGAAATAGCCGTGACACGTCCCCACCACCTGCAAGCCGGGGATGCGGCTGCGCAGATGCTCGGCCGCGCGCGCCGCCACCCCGCGCTGCGCCCCCAGAAAGAAGAACCGCACCCCCGCGCGCGCGGCGGTCTCGGCGGCGTCGATCAGGAAATCGGTGGTCGCCGCACGCTCGGGCAGGGGCTGGCGGCACAGCAACCGGCTGGCAAACACCAACGACATGCCATCGGCATCGACGATATCGGCATTGTTCATCACCGCCGCGAAATGCGCGTCCTTGTGATAGAGCGAGATCACCGCCCCGTTCGCCGAGGTGACAATGCGCGGCTGGGCCAGTTCCCCCGCGCGCGCGCGCGCGACATCGGCCACCATCTGCGCGCACAACGCCTCGCGCCCGCAGGCGACGATCGGCAAACCCGCCACCGTAATGCGGGGCAGGGCATCGCCATTGGCCGGTGCCGGCGCGATCGGGGGGACCGAGTGCATATGCTTATGTTGCGCGGGCGAAGGGGCAAGTCACGGGAAAAGTGAAGGGCAATATGCGAGGGGCACGCCCCTCGCGCTCCCATACCTTGTCGACCTTGCGCCCCGCCCGAAGCCGCATCCCCGCGGCGCAGCCGCCATATAAAAGCCTCCGGCGGTGCGACGTTGCGCCGCGTGGCGATCTTGCCCTGCCTCTACAGGAACGGGGAGCCACGAGGGGCGTGCCCCTCGTGTTTCACCTTCACTTCGCCACCATCCCCGCCAACCCCATCCGCGCCGCCAACCACCGCGACCCCGCCACCGTCAGATGCGTATCGTCGCGATAGAGCGCCACGCCCGCATCCGTCGTCTGGCACAGCGCGCCGGGGCACAGCGCCACTCCCGGATCGATCACCGGCGCGATCCCGCGCCGCGCCACCTCGCCCAGAATATCCCGCACCGGCGCCGAGACCCTTAACCAGTCGCCCCGCGCAAACCGGCAATCGGCGGTCAGGGCATCGCCCAGCACCGTCAGCCCCTCGGCCCGGCGCAGGGCACAACGCCCCGAATCCACCCCGGTGCGCGGCATCGGCCCGACGATCACCACCCGCCGCCCGGTCGCCCGGATCGCGGCGACGGTGCGCGCAAAAGCCGCGATCACCGCCTCCCGGTCGCGCGGCACCACGCGTGGCCCGGCGGGCGTTTCGATCATCGCCTGCCACCCCGGCTCGGCCCCCGGCGCATATTGCACCATGGCGGTGGACAGCACGACCACCCGCACCGGCGAGGCCGGCGTCAGGCTGGCCAGCACGCTGCGGTTCCACGCCAGACACCCCCGCGCCCACGCCACCCCATAGGCCGCATTCACCGGCGCCAGCCCCAGCAACGGCCCGCACACCCACCGCGTCGCCTGGGCGACGCCGCCCGGAATGCGCGTCGCCTGCGCCAAGCCGGCCGGCGCCAGCCCCGGCTCCAGATGCATCGCCGCCGAATCGCCCCACAGCAACACGCCCGGCGCCGGCCCCGTCGCGCAGGCAGCGCGCGGCGCATACGTCAAAGCACTGGTGCAGCCATAACCCAGCCCCATGTTCGGTGCCCGTGCCTCGGCCTCGGCGCCCACCCGATGCGCCGCCACCCAGGTTCCGCCCGCCGCGACAACCATCGCCACCATCGCCAGCCCGATCGCGAGAGCCCGCCGCCCCCGCGGCGCCGCCACCCGCTCGACCCAGCGATATTGCGCCTCACCCAAGGCAAACGTCATCGCCACGGCGGCCAACCGCGCCCACCCCGGCACCGGCCCGGCCCACAGGTTATTGGCAAAGGCAATCAACGGCCAATGCACCAGATAGAGCGTGTACGACCGGTCCCCCAGCGCCACCGGCACCCTTGCCCAGCGCCCCGGCTGCGCCGCCCCCGGCCACACCAGCACCGCCGTCGCCAGACACACCGCCAGCGCCGCCCAGCCCGGATGCCCCGCCTCATCGACGCACCACGGCAGCACCAGCAGCACCGCCCAGCCCGCCCAGCGCCCCGCGCGCGGCACAGCGCCCCGCGCCACCAGCGCCACCACCGCGCCGATCAACGGCTCCCACGCGCGCGTCGGCAGCATGTAGAACGTCGCCGAGGGGCTCCTCGGCTGCAACCACAGGCATAGCGAGAAACTGGCGATCGCCCCCGCCACCAGCAACCCCACCCGCCCCCGGCGCGGACACAGCATCAGCGCCAGCGGCAGCACCAGATAGAACTGCTCCTCCACCGCCAGCGACCACATGTGCAGCAAAGGCTTCAGCCCCGCGCCGCTGCTGAAATAGTCGGTCTGCTGCCACAGCACGATGTTGGCGGTGAACGTCACCGCGCCCAGCATCTGCGCGGCGAGATCGCGCAACTCGAACCCGTCGATCACGAAAGGCGCCGCCACCGCCGTCGCCAGCAACGTCGCCGCCGCTGCCGGAAACAGCCGGTGCGCCCGCCTTGCGTAAAACCCGCGCAGGGAAAACCCCTCGCGCACGATCATCCCCGCCATCAGGAACCCCGACAGCACGTAGAACGCATCGACGCCGAGAAACCCGCCGCTCAGCCCCGGCAGCCGCGCATGATGCGCAATCACCGCCAGCACCGCCCACGCGCGGATCAGTTGCAGATCGCCGCGCCGCTCAGCCATGCGCCAGCCACCGGCTGGCCGCGCGCCACAGCGCCACGGCAAAACACGCCTCGCCCAGCGCGATCCCGCCGATCGACCAAACCGGCCCCGCCAGCACCACCAGCCCCAGCACCGCCACCAGCGACACCCCGCAGGTCCACACGCTGATGAACGCCAAAGGCCGAAACGCCCCCGCCGCCTGCAAAATCGCGCCCTCGGGGCTATGCAGACTGCGCGCCAGCGCCACCCCGAACCACAGCCCCACCCCGACGCCGACCAGCCCCAGCGGATAGCGCCCATGGAACACCACCTGCGGCGCGCACCACATCAACCCCGCCGCCGCCACCGCCGTCAGCCCCCACAGCGCCAACAGCATCGCGTGCAGATGCCCCCGCGCCCGCCCCGCCCCGGCCAGATCCCCGGCGGCAAAACACCGCGCGAAATGCGCGCGCTCAAACTCGGTCAGCGCGTTGACCCCCACCGTCACCGGCCGGATCAGCAAGGCCGCCGCCGCAATCGGCGCAAACGCCGCCGCCCCGGCCAGCCCGGTCACGACATAGGCATGGCAGTTGCCGGTCAACTCGGTGGTCACCACCCCCAGCAACGACCACCGCGAATCGCGCCGCCACACCGCGCCATATCCCGCCAGATCACGCGGCCTCAGCCGCGCCACCCGCGCCGCCAACCCCGCTTCGAGCAAAGGCGCAAACCCCGCCGCCACCGCCACCACCAGCGCCAAGGCCGCCCCGCGCAACCCCGCCCCCGCCGCGAGCGCCAGCACCGCCGCCCCCGCCAGCAACACGCTCGCATAGGCGAGATCCGATGCCATCGCGCGCGCCGGCCGCCCGGTCGCCAGATGCCAGGTCCGCCCCACCTGCCGCGTCAGCAACAGCGCGCCAAACCCGCCAAACGCCAAGGCTGCCCAGCCATCGCCCCCGGTGACCCACGCCACGGCCCCGATCACCACCCCCGCCGGCACCATCGCCGCCAGAGCCGCCACCGCCAGCCCGCCGAGCCCCTCGCGCTGCACGGCGGCCACCAGCAGCGGCGCGGCAAACAAGGCGCCCCAGACGCCAAGACCCAGTTGCGCCACCACCATCAGAAACGCGAAACAGCCAAACCCCGCCGCCGGCAACCGCGCCAACAGCACGAGTGCCAGCACGAACTGCGCCCCCGCCCCGCCGATCGGCCCGACGGCCGCCCGCGCATAACGGACCAGCGCCTGCCGGCTTTCAACCGCCATCGATCAACGCCGCATAACGGTCCAGCATCGCCGCAAACGTGCTCTCGCGCCCCAGCTTCAGCGCCAACCCGGCCCAGCGCGCGTAAACCTCGGCATCCCCCGCCATCGCGCGCAACACCGCCGCCAGCCGCGCCGGATCGCCCAGCGGCACCACCGCCGCGCAGACCGTGCCATCGGCGGTGGTCACGCCCTCCACTTGCTCGGGCACGTCCGAGACGACCAGCGGCAACCCCAGCCGCGCCGCCTCGATCAAGGCCAGACTGTGCCCCTCGAACAAACTGACTTGCGCGAAAATATCCGCCCCGGCGGCGATCTCCAACGCGGCGACACGCGGCAACCGCCCGTGCAGCGTCACCCGCTCGGCCAGCCCCAGCCGCGCGATCTGCGCCGCGATCGCCGCCCGGTCCGCCCCTTCGCCCACCGCATCCAGCCGTAACCCGGGCGCCTGCGCCAGCGCCTCGATCAACAACGGATAGTTCTTCTGCCGGTCCAGCCGCCCCAGCGCCACCACCCGCCCCCCCGGCACAGACCGCACCCGGTGCAACCCAGCGAGCAACGCCTCGATCCGCGGGGGCAGGGCATTATGGATCGTCTGGCACTTGGCGTGAAACTTCGCGGGCTTGCCCGCGTTGGTCCGCGCCACCGCATCCGACACGCAGACCACCGCGCGCACATGGGGCAGCATGGCGGCGATCCCGGTGGCGCGGTCGAGCAGGGCGTTGTGCGTGCTGGCGGGCACATGCTGGGTCAGCACCACCCGCGTCCCCCGCCGCGCCGCCAGTGCCGCCCAGGGCAAGGCCGCATTGGTCGCCGGGTTGGCGGCGATGATCGCCGCCGGCGCCACCCGCCGCAGCCAGCCGACCAGCCCCGCCACCAGCCGCACCCCGCCCAGAACCCCGCGCGGGCGGCGCGGCACGATGAATTCCCACCCTTCGGCCAGCGCCCCCGGTCCCTCGTGCGAATGGGGATAGAAGGCCATCAACCGCACGTCATGCCCGCGCGCGCGCAATCCCTCGGCCAGATCGCACCACAGCTCGCGGATGCCGCCGGCCTCGGTATGGGTGACGGCAAAGACGATGGGCCGGGATGGGGGGCGGGTCACGGATGGCTTTCGGCAGGCCTCAGGGCGGCGGCCACGGTCGGCGCGATCATGTCGCCCAGCAGCGTCGAGGCACGCACCGCCCCGGCGCGGTTGAGATGCGCGCCGTTCTGGAACAACTCCGGCGCCCGCGCCAGCCCCGCCAGCGACCATTCGGGACCATAAGCGCGATAGGCGGCGGCCTCGCTGGTGGGCTGGTCGGCGCCGAAATAGGGCATGCTGACGAAGATCAGCCGCACCCCATGCGCCCGCGCCAACGCCGCGATCCGCGTGACATAGGCATGATCGATGGCCAGCGCCATGTCATGCGGAAATAGGCGCATCTGGGCGATGCTGGCGCGCTGGGTGGCGATGCCCTGGGCGCTCAACGCGCGCAGACGCGCGGGGGGCAGGGTGCGGTCGCCATTGACCAATGTGCCGTCCGCCAGCCGATAGCCGGTGGTGCGATCGAGATCGCCGCCCGGATAGGCCGCCCGATCGAACCCCGGCGTCACCCCGAACGACCCCGGCGCCAGTTGCTCGGCGGCGTTCAGCACATTGCGCCACGGCAGATAGAGCAGGTTGGGCAGATACTTGGTGTTGACCAGCAAGGGCGCGGCCCAGACCTCGCGCACCCCCGCCACCTCGCGGAACATCGGGTGCGAGTTGACGGTGAAGCCATCGTCGGAGAGCACGATCACCCGCACCTCCGGGTGAGTGGCGATCAGGTCGCGCGCGGTGACCCAGGCAAAATCGCGCCCCGGCATGACGATCGCCAGATTCGCCACATGCACCGGCCGCCCGATCCGCGCCGACAGCCGCCGACCCAGCACCACCGGCGAAATCCCCGCCTCCATCCGCGAGGAGCCCAGTACGGCCACGTCGATCGGCGCGGGATCGTCGTGCAGGCGTTCGTAAATCCAGCGGGCGTGGAACATCTGGGTGCCCGCCGCCGCCTGCCAGGCGATCCGCTGATCGAACGGTAGCGCCAGCGTGACGCCGACCAGCGCGACCACCGTGAGGGCAACGGTCCAGAGGAAACGGCGCATGGCTCAGAACCCCATGTAGACGAAGCTGGACGAACCCCGGCTGATGAACACCAGCCCGGCCGTCAGCAACGCGCCCACCGCCAGGCCCCAGCCCACCGTCGGCGCCCACCGCCATTCGACCAGCGCCGGGCCGACCTTGCGCCACCGCGCCCATTCCAGCGCCGGCTCCCACGCCTCCAGCAAACGCGAGGAAGCCGGCAGACACCAGCAGATCAGCAGCCCGACAAGGATCTCCGCCCCCGCCATCGCCCCACCGCCGGGGATCGCGATGGGCCAACTCGCGCCGCCCAGCCCCGCCATGCCCGCCCAGATCCGCACCGTCGTCGCCATATCCGCCGCGCGAAACGGCGCCAGCGCCACCAGCACCGCCAGCAGCGTCAGCGCATTGCCTGCCAGCGCATAACGGCGCGGCTGCGGCCCCTTGGGCTTGCGGCCACGGGTGAAGCGCCAGACCTCGGCCACCACCATGTACGTCGCATGGAGCAGGCCAAAGACAATGAACGTCCACGCCCCGCCATGCCACGCGCCGATGATGAACATCGACAATGCCGTCGGCACCAGCACCGCCTCGACATGCACGCCCCATCGCCCCAGCCCGCGCCCCATCGCATGGCGCGTCAGCGGCAGGGCCAGCGACTGGAACACATATTCGTTGACGAAGCGCCCGAGGCTCATGTGCCAGCGGCGCCACCACTCGGCGATGTTGACCACCCGCAGCGGCGAGAGAAAATTGAGCGGCAGCCGGATCCCCAGCATCCGCGCGACGCCCAGCGCCATGTCCGAATAACCCGAGAAATCGAAATACATCTGGAGCAAAAACCCCAGTACCATCCCCCAGGCCAGCACCACCCCCGGCGCATGCCCCGATGCCGCCGCGCCAAACGCCGGATCAACCCACAGCGCCATGGTGTCGGCGATCACGCTCTTCTTGAACAGGCCGATGGCCAACAGCACGAGGCCGACCGTGATGTCCTCCGCGCCCTTGCCCGGCGCCGGGCCAGCCTCGGCCTGCGGGGCAAACTCGCGGTAGTAGGTGATCGGGCCGGAGACGATCGTCGGGAAGAACAGGATCGAGGCGGCATAGGTCAACGCCGGCGCCGGCGCAAACCGCCCCCGCGCGGTATCGACCAGAAACGCGATCTGCTGAAAGCTGTAGAACGACAGCCCCAGCGGCAGCAGCATCGGCCCCAACAATGCCGGCCGGCCCAGCGCGGCGGCAAAGCCATCGGCCAGAAACGCCCCGTACTTCACCCCCACCAGCACCGCGACATTGGCCGCCACGCCGATCCACAGCCAGACCCGCGCGCGGCGCCCATCGCGCACGATCAACCGCGACACCGCAAAGTTGAACGCCAGCGACACCACCACCACCGGCAAGGCCCGCGCCGCCCCCCAGCAGAAGAACGCCAGACTGGCCGCCACCAGCACCCACAGCCGCGCCCGCGCACCGCTCAGGCGGTACAACGCCACCACTACCGGCAGGAACACCAGCAGGAACAGATATGAGTTGAATGCCATGCCCCGCCCCCGTGGCCCGGCCTAGACCGGCTGTGTCATGAAGGGCCCGTGCCGATCACGCGCTGAGCAGATCGGTCAACTGGCCCAGCGAGGCCAGCGATTGCCATTGCGCGATGGTGATCGTGCGGCCGAACGCCTGCTCCACCGCGACCATCAGGCGGATGTTGCTCAGGCTGTCCCAACCGTCGACATCGTGCGCGGTCAGGTCGTCGCGATAGACAAGGGTCTCGTCATCGAACGTGTCGATCAGGATCTCGGTCAGGCGTTCGATCACATCATTGCGGCTCATGGTCTAAGCATTGTCCCGTAAGTGTCGCAGGTCAAGTATTGTGCGGCGCAGCAGGCGTCCCGGGATTGCTGCAATCGATCATTTCAAGCGGTTGCGCGGGGTTCACCCGCGCGCGAACAATGCCCATCAGGAACCCGACTGTCTGGAAATTCCACACTGCCATGGAATAGGCGCCGAGTCGCCATCCCCCTCGCCGCCACGTCAGGAACGCAAACGGCAGCGCCAGCAGCCCCGCGAACAGCCCCGGCGCCCCCGCCAGCAGACAGGCCAGTAGCATCGCCCACCAGCCCATCACCACCACCGCATAGCGCAGTTGCACGAAATCGCTGAACACCAGCCGCATGTGCGCCCGGCCGATGGCGCCGCGCACCACCTCGCCCGCGCCGCCGGCATAACCGGTGCGCAACCGTCGCCACATCAGCGGCAGCGCCGGCAGCGTATGCCCGTGATGCGCCACCGCAGGCACATCGATCCGCGCCAGCCGCCAGCCCGCCGCGCGCAGCCGCGCGCCCAGATCGAACTCCTCGAAGCTGTGCAGGTTGCGGTCGCCGAACCAGCCCACCTGCCGCACCGCCGCCACGCGATAGAGCCCGCCGCAATCGAGCCGGGTCACGTCCTCGCCCGCCGCGGCGACGGTATTGTTCGATTCGTGCCGGCGCAGCTCGAACTCGATGCCGGCGACGTTCATCTCGGTCACCCGCCCGGCGACGCCGGCGTGGCCGGGGTTCGCCTCCAGAAAGGCGATGCCGGCGGGCAGGAAGCCCGGGTCCAGCTCCATGTCGCCGTCGAGCAGATAGAAGTAGTCGCCCGCCGCCGCCTGGAACGCCAGTTGCGCGCCCGCCCCGCAACAGCGCTCGGCCGCGTGGGCCAGTTGCACGATGCGCACGCCCGGCACGCCCTGCGCGATGGCCACCGTGCGGTCTGCCGAGCAGCTGTCGGCCAGCACCACCGCGCCGGTCATGCCGCCGGGCAGCGCGGCCAGCGCGGCCCGCGCGCTGGCGAGGGCCGCGGCGATGTGGCGCTCCTCGTTGAGCGCCTTGATGCCGATGGTGATCATGGTTTTCTGCGCTGGCACCCAAAACGCGAATATTGAAGCGAATGGTTGCCTTGCTACATGCCTGTCCTTGTCAGGGCAATTCCCTGGCGAGCATTGCAGTCGAAAAAATTTTCAAAATCCTGACGCATTTATTGTAAATTAAAAAGCATATCTAAAATTAAGTCCGCAAATCACTCCTTGGACTGCAACCGTGCCAACTTCAAACAAAAGTGCTTCGTGAGGATTTCTTTTAATCCAATAACGGCCAATTGTGTAGTGCAAAATTGCGGATCCAGCTTTAAATCCAATAATGGTTCCAGTTGATGGATGCTTTCCTAAGATCGGATTTGCTTCGTGGCAGTTTGCTTTGTGCATGCAGCTGATGGTTTGTGCTGCGTCTAGAGCATTGAGTAATTGATACGTGACTTCCAACTCGTCGGCAAGGCGACGGGTTTTCTGATCGGTGTCCGGACGGAGCCGATATGCTTCATCCGCATCAGACGGTTGGGCGCTACTTGAACTGGCGTTAGAAGGATCGGGTGGTCCATAAACCTCCCCTGCATGAGCGAATGAAGCTGTGCCGGCAATGGCAAAGAAGAGGCTTGCCGCAGTGCAAAATGTCTTTGCGACATATACTGCGCGTGTTAGTCTAATTACGTACCTCATATCATCCCCAGCGGCAAGAGTTGTGGGGATATTTAGACACTATTTGGGTAAAAATTGAAAATTTTATAAATAAGTGAATTCTTCTAAGTTTAAATACTTAATTTCGCCGAGGTTGACCAATTAATTCAGTTTTATCAATTGTTTCAAATTGGGGCGCGGGTGACGTTCAAGTGTATTTACATAGTGGCAAAATGATCCGATCTGGAGTGTGGCTGAGCTGCATTTTGGAGGATTGAAAGATGACAATACTGTTTTTGCCGTTAATGGCTGCTGCTGCATTGAGTGTCTCTGCGTCAGAGGTACCAGCCTCGACTGCTGCAACTGCGCCTTTGGATGCGCCAAGTGCTCCGGTTGTTGCACCGTCTAGTGCCACCGGCGGTCAGCCGTCGGTTGCGGCGCGGCATCATGGGCGAAAGGACGTCCTTCATGCCCTAGGATATGGATTCCTAGCTTTGGCGATGGGGACCATCGGGGTCTGATGTACGGCCCCAGTTTGGGCCGACAGAACGTGGCAATTCTCGGGAGTATGGCATTTGACCACTGGGCAGCCGATGGTTTGCCATAAGGGAAGATCCGTGGTACGTGCATTTACGAGATTTTCGAATTCAGGAGGTAATATGGTGTTTCGTATGGTGGTTGCCGCGACCTTGGGGTTCGCTGCGGTAACAGCGTCCACTGCGGCGTTTGCGGGTGACTTGCGGCCGGCTCCAGCCGTGTTCACACCCAGCGTAGCTGCGCAACTGCAGACATTGACGCCAAGGCCGGCAAAGCGGCGCGTGGCGAAGCAGACGGATATTGCTCCCGGTGCCCTCGCGATTGGCTTGGTTGTTACCGGAGCAGTGGTTGGAGGTGTTGTTGCTGGTACGACTGGGTCTAACCCCGCGACTAGTCAGTAATAAAATTTCTGTTTTCGAGAGGGCCCTTCCGATCAATTGATCGGAAGGGCCCTTTGTATCGATACTGTCCAAAAATGGGGCAGTTGGAAATTCACCAAACCAGCTAGCCATTAAGCCGTTGCGACGCGAGGGTCCGAATGCTAGGGGGGCACGCTCGCATGCAGTTGGTCCGGCACCCACAGGCCACCCTGCCGAGCCATGCCGGTGACTCGTTCTCTGGCGCCCCCCTAGCATCCACCCGTTAGGGCGGTTTGCGGGCGTTGAGCTTCCGACTCAACGCCCGCATCTTACGTACATTGCCGTAATCGATTGTACAATGGCCTTAATTTATCGTTAAGGTTGGTTACCTAAGCGGTTCTTAAAAATGCCCCGAAACCGGGAAAAATTGGATGGATTTTCTCCAACTAATTGAATCGCGGATATGGGGTCTTAGTAACCGTTGCACAGAGCGATTGCTCTTAATCGCGTCTGCAACAGCGGATGATCGCCGCCCAGATCGCCGCGCCGGGCGATGATCCGCTGCAACGCCGGGGCTGCCGCGTGCCAGTCGTAACCCGCGCGCGCCGCCAGTTTCAGCCCCATGGCATCGGCCTCCAGCTCGCTGCGCGAGAACGGCCCCGAGGCGATCCCGAACGCCGCCAGAAAGCGTGAATGCCCGCGCAGGGCGGCGACATGGCCCAGCAGGTTGTGCGCCATCTCGTGCGCGATGACGAAGGCCAGTTGATCGTCCTCGGGCAGAAGGTCGGCGAGACCGGCGGTCACCGCGACATTCGTCCCGTCCGACCAGGCGTCGATCGCCCGCCCGGGATCGGCCACGACATAGTCGGCACACCCCGTCACCCCGGTCAGCGTGGTGGCGAACGTGGCGCCGCCGCGCCGCACGGTCAGCGCCACCGGCCCCTTGGCCAGCCGCGCCGCCAGCCAGTCCTCGAACGCCGAGACCCGCGCCGGTGAGCCACCGCCGCGCACCCCGGCACGCGCGAAATCGCTCAGCACGGTGCCATCGGCCCCCGTGATCTCGTCGCCCGGGGCCAGCCCCGCCGCCGCCGCCGGGCTGGCCGGCGCCAGATCGAGCACCCCGAACCCCCAGCCCAGCCCATAGGCCTGCGCCACCCGATCGCGATCGCGCGCCGCATAGGCCGACAGATCGTGCAGCGACAGCCCGCTCAGCGACCGCGTGTGCCGGCAGACCGCGGCATTGGCCACCGCCAGCCGCCAGCCGATCCGCAGCACGCGCGCATCGGGGCTCAACCCCGGCCGATCGGGCCCCGACGCCGGCGCATCGGCCAGCGCCGGCGCCGCCACCAGCACCAGTGCCGCGACCAGCGCGCGCATTCCCCGGGTTCTCCGCATCGGCCGTGTTACCTTGATCCCGCGCCGCGATCATCAGCGATTGACCCGGCCAGCCCGCGCGATAACAGGGCATGGGGCGGACTGACAGCCAAAAGGGGGCGCGCGATGCAGGCGGCGGGGCAGAGCGGGGCAGGGCGACAGCGAACCCGGGTGCGGAGCGCGCCGCCGCGCCGTCCGATGCAATGGCCCTGGCCGCGCGGCCTGGCCAGGCCCAATGCGACAGGGGTGTTCCTGACGCTGGCGTTGCTGCTGGGTGGTGCGGGGATCAACTATCCGCTGATTCAACTGGCCATCGTCGTGGCGGCGGTGGTGGCGCTGTGGCGCGCGCCGGGGGCGCCGGGCGTGGTCTGGGCGCAGGGCGGCGCGGCGCGGGCGGTGCTGGTGCTGTTCGCGGCGTGGGCCGGGCTGATGGCGGTGCAACTGGTGCCGCTGCCGCCGGGGCTGTGGCGGGCGTTGCCGGGGCGCGACAATGCGGCGGCGGTGTGGGATGCGGCGGGCCTCACCGGCTGGCACCCGGCCAGCCTGACGCCCGATCTGACGCTCGCCGGGTTGCTGGCGCTGGTGCCGCCGTTTGCCGCGTTTGTGCTGGTGGCGGCGATGCCCCGGCGGACGCGGCGCGGGGCGCTGCGCGTGCTGGTGGTGGTGGCGCTGATCGGTACGGTGCTGGGCGTGTTGCAGATCGCGGGCGGGGCCGATGCGCCGCTCTATCCGTTCATCACCGCCAATCGCGGCATCGGCACCGGGCTGTTCGTCGATCGCAACCATCAGGCGGCGCTGCTGCTGATCGCGCTGATCGCGGCGCAAGTGCCGGGCGTTGTCGGCGCCTGGCACACGACGGAGGGCAAGTCGCGTCGGCATATCCGCATCGTCGCATTGGCGGTCAGCGCGGTGCTGGCGATCGGCGTGGTGGCGACGCTCTCGCGCACCGGGCTGGGGCTGTTGCCGCTGGCGCTGCTGGCGGGGATGGCGGCGGCGGCGGTGGTCTCCACCGGCACCGGCGAGCGGCGGCTGACGATGGCCGGGCTGGCGCTGCTGGCGGGGTTGTGCCTGGTGCTGGTGCTGTCGCCCACCGGGCAGGAGGCGATGCAGCGCTTCTCCGGCGTGGGGGACGAGGGGCGCAGGCTCTATTGGGCCAACACGCTGGATGCGATCCGCGCGGCCTGGCCGCTGGGCACCGGGTTCGGCAGCTTCGTGCCCGTCTACATGGGGCTGGAGCCGATGAGCCAGCTTGGCCCCGAATATGTCAATCACGCGCATCAGGATTTTCTCGAGATCGTGCTCGAGGGCGGCGTCGTGGCGGTGTTGATCGCGGCGGCGGCGGTGGCCACGGTGGCGGCGGCCGGCTGGGGCGCATGGCGGCGCGGCGAGGCGGCGGTGGCGTTGGCGGCAAGCGGAGGCCTGCTGGTGCTCGCGGGGTTCTCGCTGGTGGAATATCCCTTGCGGATGACGGCGCTGGGCGTGGCGGCGGCGGTGCTGGTGGCCTTGCTGGTGCCCGCGCCGGAGGCGGCGGCGCCGGCCGGGCGTCCCCGGCGCATCGGGCTGCTGGTGGTGCTGGCGCTCTCGGCGCTGAGCCAGATCGGGCTGTCGCTGGTGCTGGCCGGCGCGCCCTCGGCGGCGAGCCGGGTGGCGCCCTGGCTCTCGGTGGCGTGGCGCAACCGCGCCGAGGCGGAGCTGGCCGCCGGGGACGCCACGGGCGCGGTGGCCGATGCCGGCCTGGCCTTGCGCATCCTGCCGATCGACGCCACCGCCGCGCGGGTGCGCGCGCTGGCATTGATCGCGCGGGGCGATATGGCGGGCGGGGCGCGGCTGATGGGCGCCGACGCGGCGCTGGGCTGGCGCGATCCGCCGGCACAGTTGTGGATGGCGCAGGCGGCCCTGCTCGGCGGGCGCGCCGATCTGGCGCTGCCGCATATCGATGCGCTGTTGCGCCAGAATGTCGGCGAGGCGGCGCTGGTGCAGGAGCTGCGCGGACTGGTGCCCGCGCCGGCGGGCGAGGCGGCGATCGTCGATGCGCTGACCCGCCACCCCGGCTGGCGGCAGGAATTTCTCAACGGCCTGGCCGAGGATGCCGCCGCCGAGCCCGATGACGTCGCGCACCTGCTGGCCGACATGGCGCGCGCCGGCGTGCCCGCGCAGCCGGGCGAGACCGCGCTGATCCGCTGGCGGCTGGCCGATGCCGGGCTGTGGGGCCCGGTGGCGCAGGTCTGGCGGGCCAGCGGTGGGCGCAACCTGCTGGGCGATGGCGATTTTGCCGGGTTGAACGGGCCGCTGCCGGCCTATGCCGGGCCTTACGTGTGGCGCGCGCCGCCGTTGCCGGGGGTCAGTGTCACCGCCGGGGCTGACACCGGCGCGGGCGGGGGGCGGCGGCTGCATGTCGTCTCTGATGGGCTGGGGCAGGGCATGGCGCTGGCGCAGACGGTGGTGCTGGCGCCGGGGCGCTATCGGCTGGGGGTGGCGCTGGCGCCGGGGGCGGCCGGGGCGGCGGGGGCATGGGGCTGGGCCTGCCATGGCACGGGCACTGTGCAGCCCATCGACATCGCCTGGCGGGGCGACGGGCGCAACGGCGCGGGCACGCTGGCGGTGCCGGCGGGATGCCCGGCGGTGGAGATCGGCCTGCTGATCGACAGCGATCCGGCGCATCGCGGCTGGGCGCCGCTGGCCAAAATCACGCTGGATGCGGAATAATACCTGTTTGGATCGTGGCGGAACGCTATCGGGTGCCATGTCATCCACACAGTCATGGCGTCTGGCACCGCTTCGATATAGGTAGAGAGTCGTATGATTCGAGGGCAGGGAACAAGGGGGCACATGCAGCGATTTCGCGCATTGCAGCGGGCCGGCAGCATCGCCGGTGCTTTGACGCTCGGTTTGGCGTTGGCCGGCTGTGCCAGCAACGCCGTCGGGCCGAACATCGGCACCGGCCGCGCGGCCTACGATGTGATTCCCGCGCCCCAGGGCGCGCCCACGGTGGAGAACTACAAGGTCGGCGCGCTCGACAATCTGGACATCACGGTGTTCCAGGAGCCGGACATCTCCGCCAAGGGGATCCCGGTCGATGCGGCGGGCAACATCTCGATGCCGTTGATCGGCAAGGTGTTGGCCGCCGGCCGCACCCCGCCGCAACTGGCCGACGAACTGGCCGAGCGGCTGGGCAAGTTCTACGTCCATCCGCAGGTGACCGTGGTGGTGACCAGTTCGGTCAGCCAGAACGTCACCGTGGAAGGCCAGGTGACCGAGCCGGGCATCTATGCGATCCACGGCCCGACCACGCTGCTCGACACCATCGCGCTGGCCAAGGGCGAGACCGAGAATGCCCGCACCACCGAGGTGATGGTCATCCGCTACATCGACGGCAAACGCATGGGCGCGATCTTCGATATGCGCGCGATCCGTCGCGGGGCGGAACTCGATCCGGCGATTCAGGCGCGCGATGTGATCATCGTCGGCCATTCGACCGAGAAGCAGGTCTGGCACGATCTGCTCCGCGCCTCGCCGTTGATCGGCGCTTTCGCGCAACTCTAGTCATGACGCCTGCCGAGGAACCCTTTTTCGCATGAACAGCAGCGTCTCTTTCGCCCCATCCGCCGGCGTGCCGGTCGATGATCCCGACCACCTCCTGTTGACCGAGGAGCAGGCGCCGATCGTCGATCTGGTCGGGCTCTGGGCCCTGATCTATCGCAACCGCGTGACGATGGGGCTGATCGTCGTGGCGGCGATCGTGGCGGGGCTGGTCTCGATCCTGCTGATGCCGCGGGTGTACATCTCGTGGGCCAGCGTGCAGATCGATCAACAGGCGGCCAAGGTGCTGGGCACCGAGGAAAGCCAGCCGATCGTCCAGGGCATCGATGCCGAGCGCTTTCTGCAGACCCAGGTGGACATCATCCAGAGCCGGACGATGGCCAAGCGGGTGTCGGACAAGCTGGGGCTGGCGGCCAACGACACGTTCCTGGGCGCGATGCACGCGCTGGGCGGCGCGGGCGCCGAAAGCCGCGAGGACCGCGTGCTGGACGTGTTGCAGAAGAACCTGCAGGTCGATCTGCGGCCCACCTCGCGCATCGTCGGGCTGGGCTTCAAGAGCCGCGATCCGCAGCTCGCCGCGACGGTGGCCAACGCCTATTCGCAGGCGTTCATGGAAAGCAACATCCAGCGCAAGTTCGCCGCCTCGTCCTATTCGATCCAGTTCCTGCAGAACCAGTTGGCCGTCACCAAGGTGCGGCTGGAGGCATCGGAGCGCGCGCTGATCGATTATGCCCGTTCGGCGCAGTTGATCGATGCCAGTTCGGGCGCGCGGTCATCCACCGCCGTGCAGGATGGGCCGCGCTCGCTGGTCACCTCGAACCTCGTCGACCTCAACACCAGCTTCGCCGCCGCCGAGACCAACCGGCTCCAGGCCGAGGAGCGCTGGAACGAGGCGCGCGCGACGCCGCTGATGTCGCTGCCCGAGGTGTTGCAGAACGACGCCATCCAGCGCCTGTTGCAAAAGCGCGCCGAGCAGCAGGCCGACTTGCGCGAGATGCTGACCCGGCTGCGCCCCGATCACCCGTCGGTGCAGCAGGCGCAGGCGCAGATCGCCGAGATCGATCGCGAGACCAATGTCATCGCCAACTCGATCCTGAACTCGATCAAGAGCCAGTTCCTGACCGCGCAGAAGCAGCAGCAGGCGATTTCGGGCCAGGTCTCGACGCTGAAGAGCCAGACGCTGTCGGAGCAGGAGCGGACGGTCCGCTACAACATCCTCAACCGCGAGGTGGAAACCAACCGCCAGTTGTTCGACGGCCTGCTCCAGCGCTACAAGGAAGTCAGCGCCGAGAGCGGCGTCTCCAGCAACAACGTCACCCAGATCGACATGGCGGAGGCGCCGTTGAAGCCCTCGTCGCCGCGGCCGCTGCTGAACATGGCGGTGGCGCTGGTGATCGGCGTGGTGCTGGCCTTTGCCTATGCCTTCGCCCGCGAGAACCTGGCCGATGCCGTGACCGACCCGCGCGAGATCGAATCGCGCCTCGGCCTGCCGCTGCTGGGCGTGGTGCCCGAAGCGGGCGAGACCGCGCCGATCGGGCAGTTGGCCGATCCCAAGTCGGATATCTCCGAGGCCTATCACACCATCCGCAACGCGCTGGAGCTGTCCTCCAACCAGGGCCTGCTGCCGTCGGTGCTGATCACCTCGAGCACCAAGTCCGAGGGCAAGACCACCACCAGCTATGCGCTGGGCCGCGATCTGGCGGCGGTGGGCCGGCGGGTGCTGCTGGTCGATGCCGATATGCGGCGGCCCTCGCTGCACACCTACTTCGGGCATGAGCAAAGCGATCGCGGCTTCTCCTCGGTGCTGGCGCGGCTGGTGACGTGGCAGCAGGCGATCGTGCCGACCGATGTGCCGGGGCTCGATCTGCTGCCCACCGGGCCGTTGCCGCCCAACCCGGCGAACCTGCTGGCCGGCGCGGCGGTGAGCGATTTCCTCGCCGATGTGTCCGCCAGCTATGACATCGTGGTGATCGACGGGCCGCCGGTGCTGGCGCTGGCCGATGCCAGCCAGCTCGCCGCCGCCGCCGCCGCGACGATCTTCGTGATCCAGGTGGGCAACTCGCACATCGGCCATGCGCGCAGCCTGGTGGCGCGTCTGCGGCGCGGTCGCGGCCGCGTGATCGGCGCGGTGGTCACCAAGTACAACGCGCGGCGGGCGGGTTATGGCTCCTATGCCGAATACGTCTATCATTACCGGTACGATCACGTTCCGGAGTAATCTGCTCCAGCCGGGCGATTGCCAGCGTGGGTAAGGCGCACTAACACCGCCGTCGATGAGGAGCCGGGCCGTTTGCCGGAGCGATCCGCAGGCGGCCTTGCCGGTCCCGGGGGATCCGGCGCGGCGGCGGCTCCGTTCACGGCGACGGAAGGCTGATATGCGCATAATTGTGACGGGCGGGGCGGGTTTCATTGGCTCGGCGGTGGTGCGGCATCTGGTGGCGGAGGGCCATGAGGTGCTGACGATCGATGCGCTGACCTATGCGGGGAACCTGGCGTCGCTGCGCGCGGTCGAGGGTGAGGCGCGGCATCGGTTCCTGAAGGCGGACATCCGCGATGGCGCGGCGATGACCGCGGCTGTGGCGGATTTTCGCCCGGATCGGATCATGCATCTGGCGGCGGAGAGCCATGTCGACCGCTCGATCACCGGGGCGGCGGATTTCGTCACGACCAATGTGATGGGCACCTTTGCGCTGCTCGAGGCGGCGCGGGTTTACTGGAACGGGCTCGGCGCGGCGGAGAAGGCGGCGTTCCGCTTCCTCCATGTCTCGACCGACGAGGTTTATGGGTCGCTCGATCACGATCCGCAGGCGCTGTTCCGCGAGGATACGCCCTACGATCCGTCCTCGCCCTATTCGGCCTCCAAAGCCGCGTCGGATCATCTCGCCAAGGCCTGGCACCGCACGTATGGGTTGCCGGTGGTGGTGAGCAATTGCTCGAACAACTATGGACCCTACCACTTCCCCGAGAAGCTGATCCCGCTGACCATCCTCAACGCCTTGGCGGGCAAGGATTTGCCGGTCTACGGCAAGGGCGAGAACATCCGCGACTGGCTCTATGTCGAGGATCACGCCCGCGCGCTCGACCTGATCGCCGCCAAGGGCCGGCCGGGCGAGACCTACAACGTCGGCGGCCGCAATGAGCGCAGGAACATCGATGTGGTGAAACGCATCTGCGCGGTGCTCGACGAGCTGCGCCCCGGCAATGCGCCGCGTGAAAGCCAGATCCGGTTCGTGACCGATCGGCCCGGGCACGACGCGCGCTATGCGATCGATGCGACCAAGCTGGAGGACGAACTGGGCTGGAAGGCGCAGGAGGACTTCGACAGCGGCATCGCCAAGACCGTGCAGTGGTATCTCGACAACGAGTGGTGGTGGCGGCCCTTGCAGGACACGTACGACGGCGAGCGGCTGGGCCTGACGCCCGCCGCGCCGGCGCACGCAGGAGGCATCTGATGCGCTTCGTTGCCACGGGCGGGGCCGGGCAGTTGGTGCTGTCGTTGGGCGAGCGTCTGGCCGGCACGGGCGATTCGTTCGTGGCGGTGGGGCCGCCGGAGCTGGATCTGAGCGTCGGGGATGACGCGGCGGTTTATGCTGCCTTGGCCGCCGCCGCGCCCGATGCGATCATCAACGCCGCCGCGCATACCGCCGTCGACAAGGCCGAATCGGAACGCGAGCTTGCCTTCGCGATCAACGCCGATGGCGCGGGTGCCGTGGCGCGCGCGGCCAGGCGGCTGGGCGTGCCGGTGGTGCATGTCTCGACCGACTATGTGTTCGCCGGCGACAAGGCCGAGGCTTACCTCGAAACCGACACCACCGGGCCGACCGCGGTCTATGGTGCCTCGAAACTGGCGGGCGAGCAGCAGGTGCTGGCCAGCGGCGCCGATGCCGCGATCCTGCGCACCGCGTGGGTCTATTCGCCGTTCGGCGCCAACTTCGTGAAGACGATGCTGCGCGTGGCCGGCATGCGCGAGGAACTCGGCGTGGTCGATGACCAGCGCGGCTGCCCGACCAATGCCCTGGATCTGGCCGATGCCTGCATCGCGGTGGCGCGCCATCTCGCCGGTGGCAGCGACCCGGCCCACCGCGGCGTGTTCCATGCCACGGGCAGCGGCGAAGGCTCGTGGGCCGATTTTGCCGAGGCGATCTTTGCCGCCAGTGCCGCCCACGGCGGGCCCACCGCCCGCGTCAAACGCATCACCACCGCCGAGTACCCCACCCCCGCCCAGCGCCCGGCCAACTCGCGGCTCTCGGGCGACAAATTGGCCGCCGCGCATGGCATCCGCCTGCCCGCTTGGCGCGACAGCCTGCCGCCGGTGGTGGCGCGTCTGGTCGCCGAACTTCAGGAGAATCACGCGTGAAGGGCATCATTCTCGCCGGGGGCAGCGGCACCCGGCTCTATCCGATGACGCTGGCCGTCTCGAAGCAGTTGATGCCGGTTTATGACAAACCGATGATCTATTACCCGCTGACCACGCTGATGCTGGCGGGCATTCGCGAGGTGCTGATCATCACCACGCCGCACGATGCCGCGCAGTTCCGCAGCCTGCTGGGCGATGGCAGCCAGTGGGGCATGGAGATCGCGTACGCCGTGCAGCCCGAGCCCAAGGGCCTGGCGCAGGCCTATACCATCGGCGCCGATTTCGTGCGCGGCGGGCCGTCGTGTCTGGTGCTGGGCGACAACATTTACTTCGGCCATGGTCTGCCGGGCTTGATGCAATCGGCGCGCGAGCGGCTGGAGGCGGGCGCGGGGGCGACGGTGTTCGCCTATCAGGTCGCCGATCCAGAGCGCTATGGCGTGGTGGCGTTCGACGACCAGAACATCGCCGTCTCGATCGAGGAAAAGCCGGCAGCGCCGAAGTCCGACTTCGCGGTGACCGGGCTCTATTTCTACGACGCCAGCGTGGTGGACATCGCCGCCAGCATCGCCCCCAGCCCGCGCGGCGAGCTGGAGATCACCGACGTCAACCGCATCTATCTGGAGCAGGGGCGTTTGGCGGTCGAGGTGATGGGGCGCGGCTACGCCTGGCTCGATACCGGCACGCCGGACAGCCTGCTGGAAGCCGGATCGTTCGTCGCCACGCTGGAAAAACGCCAGGGCATGAAGATCGCCTGCCCCGAGGAAATCGCCTGGCGACAGGGGTTCATCGATGACGCCGGCCTCCAAAAGGCCATCGCCAAGCTCGGCAAGGGCGATTATCCGGCGTATCTCAAGAAGTTGCTCGCCGCGCGTTAATGGCCCGACGGGGGCGTTGTCGGGCAGGGGAAAGCTTCCTTCAACGCCACCACCACCACTGATGCCGCCTCGCCAAAGGCATGTTCGGGCGCGTGGTTCATGTACGTCAGGAAGGCATCGCGCAGATCCGACTGGGTGGTGCCTGCGGGCAGGCAATATTCCTTGAGGCTCAGCCACGATTCGTAAGCGCGCACTGTGTCATGCACCGCCGTGATGTATGCAAAGCACGATGACGCCAGCGTCGGCGACTGCGCCAGGCACTGGTCGCGCAAGTCCGCCGCGTTGACAAAGCCGATCGGTGCGGGCGTGGCCGGGGGCAGGTGCGGAACATCGGGCGTGGCATCGGCGCGCCCGGTGGTGGGCGCGGCCACCAGCGCGGGGGTCGCGCCGGCGGGCAAGCGCGGCTTGGCCTGGGCCGGGGCCGCAATCAGGGCCGGGGCGGCGATCAGGGCCAGCATGGCGAGTATCGGCAAAGGGCGCATCGTCGCTCCGCGATGGTGGGGCGGCCGTCTTTCGGCCGCCGCCGTCGAATGTCAATCGCCGCCACCGGTTGCACGCAGCGTCCGCGTGTCATAGGCAGGCGGCAGGCAGGATACCCCAGAGTGCTCGACATCCACGGTTTTTTCGCGGCCACGCGTTATGCCCCGCTCGATTGGCTGGTGACGCATCCGCGCCGGCGGCGGCTGGCGCGCGATGGACGGTCGGCGCTGCGCGGCGGGTTGGCGGTGGGATTGGTGCTGGCGCTGGCGATCGGGCTGGGGCTGTGGCACCGCGCCGATCGGGCGCAGGCCCCCGTCGGCCCGCCGCCGCATATCGATGCCCCCTTTGCCCGCGCCGCGCTGCGCCCGCTGACCGCCCGGCAGGCGCTGACGTGGAACCAGCGCATTGCCGATACCCGCGCCCCAGTGCCGGCGGCGCGGGCCTTCCTCGCCCCCGGCGCGGGGGTGGAGGATCAGGCGCGCGCGCAGCAATGCCTCGCCTCGGCGGTCTATTACGAGGCGGGCAGCGAATCGATCGATGGCCAGCGGGCGGTGGCGCAAGTGGTGCTGAACCGGGTGCGGCACCCGGCCTATCCGCACAGCGTCTGCGGCGTGGTGTGGCAGGGATCGGAGCGGCCGCAGGGCTGCCAGTTCACCTTTACCTGTGATGGTGCGCTGGCGCGGCGGCCCGATGCCACCGGTTGGGGCCGGGCGATGGAAATCGCGCGCGAGGCGCTGAACGGCTATGTCTTCACGCCGGTGGGGTGGGCCACGCATTACCATGCCAATTACGTGGTGCCTTACTGGGCCTCCAGCCTTCAGAAGATCACCCAGATCGGCGCGCATATCTTCTATCGCTGGGATGGCGGCTGGGGGCGGCCGGGGGCGTTTGGCGCGGCCTATGCGGGGCGCGAGCCATTGATCCTGCCGGCGTTGATCCACCCGGCGGAGGCGGCCGTGCCGGTGGCGACGGCGGCGGGCGATGCCCCGGCGGCGGACAAGCCGGTGGCGGCGTTCGACCGGCCGGTGCTGACCAACAATGCGGCGCGGGCGGCGGATGGCGACGATGTGCCCCGCCCGGCGGTGGCGGCGCGCCCGGCGGCGCGCTGGATCCTGGAAGATCCGGCCCCGGTCACGCCACCGAAATGAATTCCTGGCGGTCGTCCTCCAGATAGATCGCCGAGAGCTTGCCGGTGACATAGGCCCCCGAATCGACGCCGATGCGGTGCGGGCGGATCACGGTGTTGCGCTCGATGCTGTGGCCGTGGACGATCACCGCATCGAGTTCCTCGTCGTGATCGAGGAAGTCGTCGCGGATCCACAGCAGGTCCTTGCGGCTCTGGCGGCGCAGCGACACGTCGGGGCGCACCCCGGCGTGGCAGAAGAAATAGTCGCCCGATTGCGCCGTCAGCGGCAGGCTGCGCAGCCAGCGCACGATCGCGCGCGGCGTCCCGCTTTGCAAACGGCGGAGGAATTCGCGCGGGTGCTCGTCGGGCGCGGGGGGATCGATGTCGAACGACTGCAACGTCTCGCGCCCGCCAAAGCCCAGCCAATGCCGCAGCATCGAGGCATCGCCATCAAGGACGTTGAGCATCGCCTCCTCGTGATTGCCGAGGAGGGTGACCACCCGGTCCGACTTCAACTGCAGGTTATAGACGAAATCCAGCACCGCAGCGCTATCCGGCCCGCGATCGATCAGGTCGCCCAAGAACACGATGTGCAGCGCGCGCGGTTCGGGCAGCGCGGCGTGATGCTCGCCGATGCGATCGATCAGGCGGCGCATCAATTCATAGCAGCCGTGGACGTCGCCAATGGCATAGATGCGTTCGCCGGGGTCGGTACGGGGCAAAGCGATGAGTCCGCGTTAAGAGGGTGGTGGTACGATCGACGGGTTATGGCCGATTGCCTCGCGAAATCAACCGAGCCGCATCTTGCAGCGGTTTTTGCAGCATTTTGCCGCAGTGCAATAATGCCACGTATGTTGGCGGGTGACATTGACGCAAAATCCGTCATATGCAGGGACGGGGGAACAGCGATCAGCGGCGGGGACATGCGAGCCGAGACGACATTCGACCAGGCGCCGCACCGTCCCCCGACGCCAACGGAGGGGATCGCCATCGCGCACGGAGGAGCGGAGAGAGCGCTGCGGATCGTGACCGAAACCGAGGCACCCCCGCGGCGGATCGTGCTGGTGGCTTCTGCCGGTGGGCATTGGCTGGAACTGTGCCGGCTGGCCGAGGCGTTTCGCGATTTCGACTGTCAGTTCGTGTGTACCACCGAGGGGCAGATGGCGCCGATCGGCGACCGCCCGGTGCTGGTGGTGGCCGATGGCTCGCGCCGGCGGTTGCTCAGCCTGATCGGCACGGCCACGACGATGGCGCGGCTGCTGCGCGGGTTTCGCCCAGAGATCGTGGTGAGCACGGGCGCCGCGCCGGGGGCGGTGGCGCTGACCGTGGCGCGCTGCATGGGCGCGCACACCATCTGGATCGAGAGCATTTCCTGCCGCGATGCGCCATCGATGTCGGGGCGGTTCGTGCGGCGGGTGGCCGACCTGTTCCTCACCCAATGGCCGCATATGGCGGCGAAGCATCCGGCAATGCGCTACTTCGGCCGGGTGCTGTGATCTTCGTTACTGTCGGCACCCAGATGCCGTTCGATCGGCTGGTGCGCGCGGTGGACGAATGGTCCGAAGCCAGCGGCGTGCGCGATATCGTCGCGCAAGTGGGGCCGGGCAGCTATGTGCCGCGCCATTTCCCGACATTTCCGTTCCTCGATCCCGCCGAGTTCGCGCGGGTGCAGGACGACTGTACGCTGATCGTGGCGCATGCCGGGATCGGCTCGGTGGTCTCGGCGCAGAGGCTGGGCAAGCCGATCATCATCATGGCCCGCGATCACACGCGCGGCGAGCACCGCAACGGTCACCAGATCGCCGCCATCGAGGAATTCGCCGATCGCCCGGGGGTTTACGTCGCGGCGGACGAGCGGGCGGTGATGGCGCTGCTCGACCGGCGCGAGACCTTGCAGGGCGGACCGATCGACGATGGGCGGGCGCCGATCGAGATGGTCGCGGAGCTGGCTGCCTATCTGGCGGCGCCGCCCAAGGTTTCGGCGTGGCGGCGGGCGGTCAGGTTGGTGAAGGGGTAGGCAGGGTTGATGCGAGGGACAGGTGGCTTCGCCGGCCTGCCCCAACATCGATCCCCTGTTCTTCAAACCACCGTCATCGGCGCCGGCGCGCGCGGCGCATCGCTGGCGCGGCGCCAGTGGGTGGTGCCGTCGGGGTCGCTGGCGATCAGGTCGAACCCCAGCTTGGCGTAGTGCTCGGCCACCAGGGCGTTGCGGCCGGTGGGGCGATAGCTGCCCGTCAGCCACGCCACGCCCACCGCGCGCGCGTGGGCGCTGAGTTCGCCGAGCACCATTTCCTCCACCCGCCGGCCGAGCACGCGGCAGGACATCAGCCAGGTGTCGATGGCCCATGTGTCGGGCGCGCCCGAATCACGGGGGACCGCGCGGGCGATGAGGACGCTGATCATGCCATTGTCGCCGAAGCGGTCGGCGAGGCGCACCTGCAACGTGAACACCGCCGGATCGGCCTCCAGCGCGGCGACCTCGGCCACCGAGTAGCGGCGGGTGGTGAGGTTGAACTGGTTGGATTTGGCGATGAGTTGGGCGATGCGCTCGCGGCCCACGGCGTCGAACGGGGCGAAGCGGATCTCCATCGCCAGCGAGGCGAGGTAGTCGTCAAGGCTGCCCGCCGCCGATTGCAGGGCGACGCGCTGGGCGTTGTCGGCATAGAAGGCGGTGCGGGCGCGGTCCTCGGCGGAGAAGGCGGTGGCCTCGAAATAGCCCGCGCTGGCAACGGTGCGGGTGTAGAGCGCCGGGTCCTCGGGCATTTCGGGGACGGCGACCATCGGCAGGCGATCGCGCACCAAGGCGCGTTCGGCGGGGTTGTCATCGACGAACACCAAGGCGTCGAGGCCCAGCGACAGCGTGCTGGCGATGGCCTCCAGATTGCGCGCCTTGTCGTTCCAGTTGGCCTGGAACACCGCGAAATGCGTCTCGCGCAGCAGCATGTCGGGGTGATCGCGCACACAGGCGCGGGCGATGGCGTCATCGTTCTTGGAGGAGACCGCCAGCACGATGCCGCGCGCATGCAGGTCCAACGCATATTGCTGGAGCGCGAGGAAACTCTCGCCCACCGGATCGCCCTGGCCCAGTTTCACCCCGGCGATGCCGTCATCGCCGATCACCCCGCCCCACAGCGTGTTGTCGAGATCGAGCACCAGCACCCGCCGCGCCTTGCCGCGCAACGCCCCCAGCAGCCGCCCGACGTGATCGGCATAAAGCGGCATCGCGCGGGCGGAAAACGCCATTTTGGCGAGGTGCCACTCGCGCGGGGCGTGCCACGCGGCGAGGCCCACGGTCTCGGCCAAGGCGGCGACATCGAGCAGCACGATGCCCCCGCCGCTGGCTCCCGCCTGTTCTGCCAGACCGGCGTTGAACGCGGCGATGCGCGCGCGCAAACTGCCCGGCACGGCGCGGTCGAGGCTGCCGAACAGGGCCTCCGCCGGCGGGGCGAGCGTGGCGGCGATCAGGATCGCACCGCTGTGGGCGGCAAAGCCGGCGCGCGCCTGCGCGATGGTGGCGAGGGCGGCGGCGACTTCGCCGGCGGGATCGGCCGCCACCCCGTGCGAGAACGGCAGCCCCCGGTGATCGAGCACCAGCAGCACCGCATCGCACCCGGCGCGGTTGATCGTGGAGGCCGGGTCCAGCGCCTCCTGCGTGATCTGGCCAAAGCCGGCGACCACCGCCTCCACCAGCACGCCGTGGCGCGCGGCGCTGGCGACGATCTGCGGCGCGATCAGGTCCAGCGTGCCGTTGCCCACCACGCCCAGCCGCACGGTCGCCAGCCGGCCCGGGGCCATGCCCCCGGCGCGCAGGGCGGCGATGCGGCGCCCCAACCGGTCCAACTGGTTGCCGTTCAGGGCAAAACCGGCCAGCGCGGCGATCGCATCGGCATCACCCGCCGCCGCCACGCGCGCGCGCAGATCGGCCGGGGCCACCGGCAGCCAGGCGAGATCGAGCAACAGGTCGGGGCTGGTCACGGGCACATTCCTTGGCCGGTCAGACGAGTTTCAGGATCACCACGGTGGAACTGATCGCCAGCCCCAGCGCGACGCTCTTGATCAACTCGCGCGGGGTGATCGGCAGGTTGGCGTTGATCACCGCCGCCACCAGCGTCGATCCGGCGGCAAAGCTGACCATCACCCACCAGCGCGGAAACGGCTGCCACGGGCTGCCGCGCGAATAATCCACCAGCAGCGGCAACAGCACCCGCAGGAAATGGCCATAGCACGCCGCGATCCAGTGCGCGGCAAAGCGCAGCCAGGTCTCGCCCATCTCGCGTTCGGGGTTCAGCTTCATGCCGGGTCGTCCAGGGCCAGGCTGCGGTCTTCACGGCCCATGTCATCGATCAGGGTCTCGATCAGGTGCTCGTAGTAAGGGGTGTGCTCGGTGCCCAGCAGTTCGGTCAGCTCGTCCGCGCCGCAGATGCCATTGGCCGCCAGCTTGCGCGTGGCCGAGCGGATCTGCCAGATCGCCATCTCGCGCCAGGTGGCGCGGTCGCGCGCGGCGATCGCCTGTTGCGCCAGACCCAAGGTCACCACCACCGCCCCCGCGATCGCCACCAGCGCCGCCGCCAGATAGCTCGTCTCATACCACGCGCGCAGCAACAGCGCCCAGATCACCGTCCCCATCGTCAGCAGCAGCAGCAGCAGGCACACCAGATTGATCGCCGCCGCCAGCAGGGCCGCCGGGCGGTATTGTCCCCGCGCCGCGCTCAATGCCGGGTGGCAATCATGCGGTGGCCAAGGGGGCCAAGGCGGGGCGGAGGCAAGCCGTGCATAGGAATGATGTATGAGAAACGCCCCGCCGGCACAATGGTATCGATGGTCTTAACCTAGGGGATTGTCCCGATCTGTGCCGCCGGATACGCCGCACGGGTTTGCTTTCGCCGCGCCATCCCAGTAATGATGCGGAGGTGGGATTGCGGCCGGGCCTGAGCCCGCCGGCGAACAAAGGGCATCTCCGGCAATGGTGGACAAAGGGCCGGCATCCAGCCTGTTCGAAACGCGCAGCACGGCTTCGGCCAGGGCCACGGAATCGTGGTTCGGCATCGGCAAGCTGACCTCCCCGCGCGATGTGGGCGCGGTGGTGGCGATCGTGGCGTTCATGGCGCTGGTGTTCCTCGGCCCGATCATGACCCTGAGCGACACCGCCGCCACCGGCGATTCGGGCAACAGCTTGCGCCAGATCGGCTATTTCCTGATTTTCGCACTGGCGATCTGGGCCGCCGATCCGTTGCGCCGCGGGTGGCGCGTGCTGGTGGTGCCGGTGCCGATCGTGGTGGCGCTGGTGTGGTGCTGGCTGAGCCTGACCTGGGCGGTGGAGCCGGGAATCGGGTTCCGCCGCCTGCTGCTGACCAGCATGGTGGTGTGGACCTGCTTCATTATTGTCCAGGGCGCTGGCTACAAGCTGACGCTGGGGGCGGTGCGGATGACACTGGCGGTGGCGTTGGTGGTGAACTTCGCGGTGGTGTTCGCAGAGCCCAGCGTGGGCATGCATACAGCGCAGGTGAACAACGGCGAGGCGGCCCTGGTCGGTGATTGGCGCGGGCTCATGGCGCACAAGAACTTTGCCGGGGCGCTCTGCGGACTGACGATCATCTGTTACGCGTTCGATGCGCGCGCGGTGAATCGCTATCTGCGCATCGGCGTGATCCTGCTGTCGGCGCTGTTCCTGCTCAAGTCGGGGTCGAAGACCTCGGCGGGGATGGTCGTGCTGGCGTTGCTGATCGCCTATGGCTACACACATCTCGACAAGCGGCGGCGGATCTATCTGGTGCCGCTGGCCATGATCGTCAGCGCGCTGGGCCTGATGGTCTACAGCTACTATGCGGATCGCATTGCCGGATCGGTGCTGGGGCCAACGGCCTTCACCGGGCGCGGCATGATCTGGACGGCGCTGGTCAACTATGTCGGCGACCATCCGCTGCTGGGTTCGGGCTTTGGATCGTTCTGGAACATCGGCGACGACAGCCCGATCTACCAGTATGGCAAGGGCTTCGTCGCCATCGTCACCGTCGGCCACAACGGCTATCTCGATCTCAGCGCGTCGGTGGGCATTCCCGGCATGGTGCTGGTGGTGCTGGCGATGATCGTCTGGCCGATGATCCGGCTGCTGGCGGGGCGCGGGATGCGGTCCGAGGTGGGGGGGCTGGTGTGTGCGCTGGTCGCCTTTGGCCTGGGCCATAACGTCACCGAAAGCTCGATGTTCGCGCGCGATGCGATCGTTGGCGTGTTCATGCTGCTGGCGGTGGCGTTCACCGATGTCATGGCGCTGCCCGCCGGCGCGCGCGGTGGCGAGCGGCGGAAGAAGCGCGCGGCCGGCGACGAGCTGATGTCGACGATGCGCCGGCGCAAGCGGCGTTCGGCCTGACGAATCGAAAAGGGCGCGCCGGTCGGCACGCCCTTTCGTTCCACCGCTCGCGCGGGGATTCAGTACTTCAGCTGGCGCTCGTAGAGATCGCGGTAGTGCTGGATCCGCGTGACCCGCAGGCCCTGCATCCCCGAGCGATCGACCGCGCGCTGCCACGAGGCGAACTCCTCCAGCGTCAGGTTATAGCGTTCGCAGACCTCGTCGATGGTCAGCAGGCCGCCGTTGACGGCCGCCACGACCTCGGCCTTGCGCCGCACCACCCAGCGCGTGGTGGAGGGCGGCGGCAGGCTCTCGATCGTGAGCGGCTCACCCAAGGGGCCGATCACCATCGCCGGCCGAATTTTCTGGTTTTCGATCATCTCAACCCTCAGTCGCCGGTGGAGCGGTGTTGGCGTGTGCCATCTTGCTATCGTCTGGGGGTTTTCCATCGCTTGAAGCAAAAGGGTTAATGGCGGCGTAAGGATCATCATTCGCCTTGCCCGCGGCCAGCGCGCGCGCCACGCCAGCATCGAAGCTGCCCGAGGCCATCCGCGCCGAATCGGCGGCATCGTTATCGGCACCGCGCCGCTCGGCATGTGCGGCGGCCAGCAATTGCGCCAATCCACGCCATTCTGCGGGCCATGACGCCTCAGGCGGGCGACCGGAACGCAGCGCGGCGAAGAACGCGGGGGAGGGGTGGCTCATGTCCATTGCCACGCTTTGTACAACGGCGAGGGTCAAGAGCGGGTAAAGGCCGGGTTTACCCGATGGTGACCATTGTTAACGCTGCGGCTGCGGGTTTGCCGCAGGTGCCGCCGGCGTGTATGGCGGGCGGCCATGAACGGCTCCGATATCGCCACGCCCGATCTGTTTGCCCTGGCCGCGCCCCTGCGCGCGCGGCGGATCGTGGTGGCCATGTCGGGCGGGGTCGATTCGTCGGTGGTGGCGGCGCTGGCGGCCGAAACCGGGGCCGAGACCATCGGCATCACCCTCCAGCTTTACGATCACGGCGAGGCGACCAAGCGCAAGGGCGCCTGCTGCGCCGGCGACGATATCCGCGATGCGCGCGCGGTGGCCGATCGGCTGGGGATCGCGCATTATGTGTTCGATCACGAGAGTTCGTTCCGCGAAACCGTGGTCGAGCGCTTTGCCGACGAATATCTGGCGGGGCGCACGCCGATCCCCTGCATCCGGTGCAACATGGGGCCGAAGTTCACCGACTTGCTGACTATGGCGCGCGATCTGGGGGCGGATTGCCTGGCGACGGGGCACTATGTGCGCCGCCTTATGGGGGCGGACGGCGCCGAGCTGCACCGCGCGATCGATCCCGCGCGCGACCAGAGCTATTTCCTTTACGCCACCACCGAGGCGCAGCTCGATTTCCTGCGCTTTCCGTTGGGGGGGATGGAGAAGCCGGCGGTGCGCGGGCTGGCCGAGCACTACGGCCTGCGCGTGGCCGCCAAGCCCGATTCGCAGGACATCTGCTTTGTGCCGCAGGGCGATTACGCGGCGGTGGTGACCAAAGTGCGGCCCGGCGCGGATCGCGCGGGTGAGATCGTTCACGCCGCCACCGGCGCGGTGCTGGGCACGCATCGGGGGGTGATCCACTATACCGTCGGTCAGCGGCGGGGGCTGGAGATCGGCGGGCTGGCGGAGCCGTTGTATGTCGTCGGCATCGATGCGCCGGGGGCGCGGGTGCTGGTGGGGCCGCGGGCGATGCTGGCGGTGGGCGCGGCGCGGCTGGAGGAGACCAACCGGATCGGCGCCTTGCCGGTGGGGGTGCCGCTGAAGGCCAAGGTGCGCTCGCTGGCCAAGCCGGTGCCGGTGACGCTGGAGGGCGCTTTGGATGGCGGGCCGGCGCGGATCGTGTTCGCCGCGCCCGAGTATGGCGTGGCGCCGGGGCAGGCGGCGGTGCTCTATGCCGGGGATCGCGTTGTGGGTGGCGGATGGATTGAAGCGACGGAAGGGGTTTAGAGCGAGGGGCACGCCCCTCGCGCTCCCCCAACCCTGTCGGCGTTGCGCGCGACATCACCGTTGCGGGGCCCCGCGAAGCGGCTTCAATGAGGGTGGCTTCGCCACAGGCGCATGGCCAGAGATGTTGCGCATGACCCTTGGCAACCATGCGCAACGCTGCGTGCAGGGCACCCCGTCGCCAAGGTTGAGGGAGCGCGAGGGACGTGTCCCTCGCATCTATCCTTTCTACTTCCAGGCCGCCGGCACGCACCCTTGCCCCGGCACGAACGTCGCGCTGTCGCTCGCCAAAGGCACCATCCGCGCCGTCACCGTGCGCGTGCTGTCGTCGAGCGACAACGACACCAGCCCCATCCCCGGCTCGAAATCCTTGTGGCAATCGCCGATCGCGCGCCCGCCGATGTAGTGGCACGAGCAGCCGATGCGCGCGCCATAGGCGGTGGCGAGCTGGGCCTCGCCGTGGAGGAAAGGCCATTCGATCGCCAGCGCCACGCCGGCCATCGCCGCCAACACCGCCGCTGTCCAGCCGATCCAGCGCCAGCCGCGCCATGGCGGGCGGGGCGGGGGCAGCAGCGCGCCGGAGACCATCGCGTGGGATTCGGGCATGGACATCAGGGGCTACCTTGCGCAATGGCGGACGGGTCATGCCCGCACGCCGCCGACTCTGTTTCGCGACCCTTATCGCCCCGCTGCTGCTGGGGCCAGCCCTTGCCGGCTGCCATCGGGATGCTGCGCCGCCGCCGATCTCGGCCGAGGCGATGGCGGCGGTTTTGCCCAACGCCGACGTCCCGCGCGAGCCTTTGGCGCGGGCGATCGATGCGGTGTTCACCGATCCGGCGGCGGGGGAGACGCGCGCGCTGGTCGTCATGCACAACGGCCGGATCATCGCCGAGCGCTATGGCGCGGGGTATGGCCCGCAGACGCGGTTCATCGGCTGGTCGATGTCGAAGAGCGTGACCGGGGTGTTGATCGGGTTGCTGGTGGCCGATGGGCGGCTGCGGCTCGATGCGCCGGTGCCGATCCCGTTGTGGCAGCGGCCCGGCGATCCGCGCGGCGAGATCACCTTGCGGCAGTTGCTCCAGATGCGTTCGGGGTTGGCGCATGTCGAGGAGGCCGATCCGCCCTACACCGCCGACACGCCGCGCATGCTGTTCCTCGATGGCCGCGATGACGAGGCGGCCTATGCCGAGTCGCAGCCGTTGGAGGCCGATCCCGGCAAGCATTGGGAATACTCCACCGGTACCAGCGTGATCCTGGCCGATGTCGCGGCGCGGGTGCTGGCGCCCGCTGGCGGCGCGGCGGCGCGGCGGCAGGCGGTGGCCGATTACCTGAAAGCGCGGCTGTTCGCGCCGGTGGGGTTGGGCAGCATGGTCGCCGAGTACGATGCCGCCGGCACGCTCGAAGGGGGCAGCATGATCCACGCCACCGCGCGCGATTGGGCGCGGTTCGGCGAGTTTTTGCGCAACGGTGGATCGGTGGGCGGCGCGCAGATCGTGCCGCGCGAGTGGATCCGCTTCATGGTCAGCCCGGCGCCGCATAATGGTGGTTATGGCGGGCAGATCTGGCTCAACCGGCCGCAGCCCGATGGGCACGAGGAACTGTTCCCCGCGCAAGGCCCGGCCAGCCTGTTCTCGTGCATCGGGCATCTGGGGCAGTACGTGATGGTCTCGCCGGCGCAGCACCTGACCGTGGTGCGGCTGGGCAAGACCGACAATGCCGCGCGCGGGCATCTGGTGGCGCGGCTGGCGGATGTGGTGGGGTTGTTCGGGCGGTGAAGGAAGGTTGAAAGGGTTAGATACGAGGGGCTTCTGTAACGGGCCCATTGTCAATCCCGATTTGACCTGATCACGCCGCCGGCTTCATGCTTCTGTCCGCAGTCACCGCAAGGGCGCTGCATGATGGATGTCCTCAACGAACCG
>Ga0302187_10000375_pt1 | contig 42382 bp, 35 predicted proteins | sample II_Bog_E1_3_FD_202120 | JGI IMG/M metagenome (GOLD analysis project Ga0302187, IMG submission 202120) | Peat permafrost microbial communities from Stordalen Mire near Abisko, Sweden - II_Bog_E1_3 | ecosystem: Environmental > Terrestrial > Soil > Wetlands > Peat | place: Sweden: Abisko...
GCAGCAAACGAGAATTCCGCGAACCGCCCGCGTGCAATTCTCCCCACTCGCCAAACGAAAGTCAAACAGGTCCATACGACTCGAAGAATACCGCAGTGGTTAGCCCCGTAGTCGCAGAAATCCACCCAGGAGGCAGGTCCCTACCTCAACTGCACCTTCACCACCACATCGGAATTCAGATCGATCTCCGTCTTGATGCCCTCCAACGCCGTCGTCCAGTCCGCATCCATGTGCCGCCCCAACGCAACGTCCGGCAGCGTACTCCCCATCGGAATGTCGTCCTCGTCCATCGCTCCCCCGGACTCATGTTGCATGGCAGGGTCAATGCCACTCGCAATCGGGCTGCTTCCCCCGCCTTGCAGAATCGACTTTGCTCCAAACAGATTCTTGGGAGCCAGTTCCGGACCAATCGCCACCACCAACCCGTGAACCGGAACCACCGCACCACCCTTCGACTCAACCTGGTCGAACCGGAAAGTCAGCATCGACTTCCCGTTACCTTCTTTCTTTGATCGTGCCAGCGCTACTTTGCCAATCAAAGTCGAGCCCTTCGGCAGTTCTGTCCCGTCCGCCAGCTTGTAGGCCTTCAGCGTCTTCGCCTTCACTTCATCGCCGGTCTTCGCGTTCCTGCTGCTCAAACCTGAAGCTATCTTCGCCTCCAGCACCGGCCCGGCAGCAGCGGCGGACGCTCCGGTCGGGATCGTAATTGCCGCAGCGCCAATGGTTGGATCAGTTGTAAGAAATAAAGCCACAACGGGTAGTAAAAACGCATTTGCCCAGCTCAAACGTCTCACGTGAATCTCCTCCGTACAGAATTGCTGCCCCGGTCCAAAGAACCTCTGATCAAGTCGAAGTTTTGAAAGGGCACCGCATTAGCCCCCTCAGGAATTGCTGATGGCCTATTCAGAGCTTCCCTAAAGAACCTCTGATCAAGTCGAAGTTTTGAAAGCGCACGACTTCAATAGCCTGCCCTGCGCGAAGTCGAAGAGTGCCGCAAGTGCCGCAAAATCAACTGGGCTTTAGCCCCTGAGGGTTGCCTTCGTTGAGAAGTGACACTTGTGCAGACCTTCCCTGATTCCTTAGACCCCGGCCACCGGCATTTGTACCAATGAGAAAGACGCAATCGGGGTGCTAAAAGTTCAATGTAATTTTCGCCGTCATCGACCGCGGAGTTACAAAGTGCGTTCCGCTGAATGTTGACAGGAAGTTATACAACGCATACTTGTCCGTCACATTGATCGCTGTAAGATCCAGGTTCACTTTGTAGCGATCCCCATGGAAAAGATTATCCTTGCCCAACGTCGCGTCGAACAGGCTCCTCGACGAAATGCGCGGGGGATTGTGGTCGTTGTCTCCCGTTCCCGGTGCTGGAATATTCACCAGCGACGAGTGGTACTCTGACGCCAGGCAAACCGCCGGCAGAGGATTGCCCGGCGTCGCCTTCAAACCGCCGCACATCAGCCCCGCCTGCGCCTCTTCATCCGCCGTCAACTGTCCCAGCATCACCGCCGGCTGCCCGTTCAGCAACGTCGAAGTTCCCGCGCACGCGCTGTTTGGATCGTTGGCCAGCGTGTTGTAGCACGGCACTGAGCCGGCAACCTGCCCGGAATCAAAACGCCAGTTGAAGCCACCCCACAGCCCGTTCAAATACTTCCCCCGCGACAGAGTGTATTGAATATGCGTCTCCTGGTTGAACTTCTCATCGTGGTCAATCCGGAACGGCAAACCTGTCTGTCCAACAGTCGCGCCGGCTCCAGCCACCTGCGGAGGGAAGAACCGCGCCGCCACTGACGACATCACCGAATATCCACTCATGTGGTGCCACTCCGGCATCTCCACATGCAGTGCGTAGCCGGGAATTTTCGAGCTATGCCAATCAATCGGGAACGTAATCGGTGTATTGCCCAGCACGCTGAAATCAAACGCGTTGTGCGTGTACTTCCAGATATACTCCCCGCTCACCACAACCCGCTTGCCAATTGCCTGCTGCAACCCCGCATGAAACTCGTTGCGGAAGCCCGGCTGCAGCGTCCCCGCCACACCCGAGCTGCACGCCAGCAGCGGCGCCAGCACAGCATTCGAGCAGCCCTCGCTGGAAAGCACCAGGTTCTCGTTGAACGGCGTCTCCAGTGTCCGCGCATACGAAACACGAAGCACTGTCGCCGTCGGCTTGATGTTGTAGGCGATACCAACTCGCGGTTGCGTCTGATTGGCCTTGCTCAACCCGTTGTAAACGTCCTCGCGCAGCCCAAGGTTAAACAGCCAGTTCGTCACCTTGATCTGATCCTCGGCGAAAAGCCCGAGTTCCTTCACATCGGTGTGCCCAACGTAGGTATAGAAGCTCCCGCCGCGCGTCAGATCGTAGGGCGCAAGCACCGCCAGGTAGCTGGGATTCTGCCCCGCTGTGCCGCCCGGGCATTCAGAACGGTCGGAGTAGCCCGGCAGAGGATTGCCGCTCGCATCAACGCAAGGCGCGCTGAAGCTGTAGGTCGGGTCCACGACTCCAACGTTGTCGTTTTCCTGCAAAAATGTCTGCCCGTACTGCGCGCCGGCCTTGAAAGTGTGAATCCCCTTCGAGTAAGAAAAGTCCGAGTGCACCGCGGAGTTAGTCAGAGTGCGCGCCTGCTTGATCGATGAAGTTTGAAGATTCGCCGGACCCAGGTCCGCCAGCGCGTTGTTGCTCGGATAGTAGTTATAGTCGTCCCTGCGCACAAACGCGCCCACATTCAAAACCGAGTTATTGTTCACTATGCGCGTATAAGTCGGCGAAACATTGATCGTCCCAATCTTCGAACGCTGGTCCGCATTCCCCACGCTTCCAAACGCCGGCGCGGCGCTCGTCCCGCCCCCGACTACGTTCTGCACATTCTCGGCGTCAAAGGAATTCGGCGTCTGAAACCACGACCGGCTGTAGTTCACGTCAAAGTGCAGCGAATCCAATGGCGACAACGCATAATCCACGCGATCAAAGAAGTTCTGCTCGTTGCCTTTGTCGTGAATCACCTGAAACTCCGGCGGATCAAGGAACCGGCCCGAACTCGTGCCGTCCAGTTCCACAAAGTTCCCCCAGTTCTTGCCCCCGTACGCAAGGTCAATCCCCGCCGTGGCCGAGCCATACGCGCCATACGAACTGCTGACGCTCCCCGTCGGCTTGGTCACTCCCTGCCCTGAGCGCGTCGTCGCCACAATCACCAGGCTCGTCTTGCCCCCATACTCCGCCGGCGGCGCACCGCTGATCACTTCAATCGACTGAATTGAATTCGACGGAATCTGGTTGGAAAATACTTTGCTCTGCTGGTCGGTGATCGACTGCCCATCCACCGAAAACGAATTCGAGGCGTGGTCCCCAAGGCCGTGGAAAAGCCCATTCGAGTCAGCCGAAACTCCCGGCGTCGTCGCCGTCACAAGCGAACTCAGTGTCGACGACTCGCTCTCCATTGGAACCTTGATGAACTCGTCCCGGTCCACATCCGTATGGAACGTCGGATCAGTCTCCACCAGGTCGCCCTGCGCCTCCACCGTTACCGTCGAGTCTGCGGTCGCAATCGGCAGCACCAACTTCAGCGTCGCTCCTACAACCGATTCCAGACCCACTTGCTTGCGCACCGATGCGAATCCAGGGGCCGACACAGCAACTTGGTAGCCGTCAAATGTCACGTTTGGAAATTCGAACTGCCCCAGCGCATCCGATGTGACAGTCCTGTCCAAGCCGCTGCGCGGGTTGGTCAAATGAATCGTCGCGTTCGGAATCACTGCGCCAGTAGGATCGGTAACCGTCCCCCGGATTGAGCCTGCGCTCCCGCCCTGCCCAGATGCAAGCAGAGCCGCCATGAAAAAAACGAAAATAGGAAGAATACGATCAATGTGGCCGCGAGTAAACGGCATAAGAGCCTCCAAATGATGGCTGCCAAAGAATGGCGTGTTGATGCGTAAACAAGGCCGCGGTGGGAATGTCGCGGAGTCCTTTGCGCATGAGCGGCGTTGCTCGATTCCCTTTCCTGCCGCTGAATGTACGCCAACGCCCCGCCCCAATAAATAGAGCGAAGCGCAACCGCAATGCTGGCTGAAAGGAATACCGGAATCTAGCCCAGGAGGCCGTCGGGAGGAGGGCGTGTAAACAGCTTCGGATGCCAATGCCGCGTGATCGGCTGTGCCACAAAGACCGGCACTGTGGCCCGGAATTCGACCATCACCACTACCGGTGCCGCCACCGCAACCGGCGCAGCGGAATGTAAAACAATGCACAGCGGGCAATGGTCCGCGTCCGTATCCACCGCGTGGACGTGCACCACCTGAACAACCGCAAGCAGCGTCAGAAGCAGCAGACACACAAGCGTAACCAGCGGCAAAGCTCTACGCTCCGCCCCCCGATCTCCACTCGAAAATGTCGCGGATCCTCTGAACACACTTACCCCACTCTTTAAGAATACACACTGTTGGATGCAATCAAGTCGAAATGGTTACTGCGCCCGTCCCCATATCACGCCATCAATCCGGCCAACCCTTCCGTTTTGTCCTCGTCTAAACTACAGTCGGCCGCCTCATCCATTCCTCCTGGCCGCACGTAATCTAAACGTAAGTTAGACTTGGAGGCGATCGACCAATCGACAGCCGATGAACCCATTCCCTTCCACCCGCCGCTCGCTTCCACCCCTCCTGGCAATCCTGCTGGCCGCTTCCACAGCCTCGCTCACAATGCAAAACGTCGCAGCTCAAAAAACCCTTCCCCTCAAGCCAGACGTCCCCGGCGCCACCACCAACCATCGCCTCATCCTCAAAGACGGCTCCTACCAGCTTGTCCGCAAATATGAGGTCGTCGGTGATCGCGTCCGCTACATCTCCATCGAGCGCAGCGGGGAGTGGGAAGAGTTGCCCGCCAACCTCGTCGACTGGGACGCTACCAAAAAGTGGGAGCGCGACCACGACACCCAGCTCGACCAGTCTTCACCCGATCAAGCCTCACCCGCCATGCAGGAAGCCGCCGACATCGACCGCCAGGAGGCCGCCGTGCGCGATCAGGAAAAAGCGCGCCATCCCTCAGTCGCCAAAGGCCTTGAACTTCCCGACGAAGACGGCGTCTTCGCTCTCGACACCTACCAGGGCAATCCCGAACTCGTTGAAATGCTCCCCAGCGAACTCGGCGCCAACGCCAAAACCAAACACGGCCTCAGCACTCTCAACCCTCTTGCCGGACAAAAGGCCAGCCTTGAACTCGACGGCGCTCACGCCAAGGTCCATCTCCACGTCAACGACCCGTCCATCTATCTGTCCCTGGTCACTCGCGACGATGTCGAAGAAGTCACCACTCATGCCATGACCGTTAACACCGGCAACGCTAAGGAAGCGGCCGGCCGCAAGCATGGCGCCCACTCACCCAGCTCCGGCTTTGCCATCGTCCGCGTCGACGAACGCCGCGCCCTGCGCATCGTTGGCGCCATCCACATGAGCCCAACCGGCGTCGTCACCCAGGACGAAGACGTCATCCCCGCCAAGGTCGAAGTCCTCCCCGGCAGGCACTGGCTCAAAATCACTCCCGCACAGCCGCTCACCATCGGCGAATACGCGCTCATTGAAGTCATTTCCCCGTCCGACATCAACCAGTCCGTCTGGGACTTCCGCATCGACCCGCAACTGGGGGACAACCCCGGCTCCCTCGGCCCCATCTACCAGTAGAGAGGCGATGCGCCAATTGCGCTCCCATCTCCGAGGTTCCCCATGACCACCCGCGAGCCGAACGTCGATTATTGGTCTCTCACTTCTCCGCAGTTGGCCGCCCAAATCGACCATATAGCCCACGCCGACCCCATGGACTTCAACAACGCCACACGCGCCGAATCCCACCTTCTCGCCGAAGAGTGGCACGAAGCTCTCAATCTGCCTCAGGAAGCATTCGAGCAGCAGGAAGCCCGCCGCGCTAGGATAGCCGCACTGCAGCGGCGCTCCATCGAAATCCTGATCCACGCTTCAAGCGATCTGTCATCCTGAGCGACCGGAGCGGAGCGAAGGAAGTCGAAGGACCTGCATTTCATCAGCGACGACCTTCTCTTCCCCGCGTTGATTGCCCTATTGCCCCTCAGGCGACTTCGCCTTTGCAAACCGCTGCCGCCGCTTCTCCCACTCCTCTGAATTGAAAAAACGCGGCCCCACCTCAATCAGCCGCGGAATCATGTTGAACACCGCAATCCGGCTCCACGGCCGCCCGTTGCGCATCCTGAAGCCCTTCTCGTTCAGGTCGCTCACAATCGCCGAATAGCCGAAGTCCTGCACCAGCAACTCCATCATCAGCATCAGCACCTGGTGCTCTTGAGGATGAACCTCCAGCCGCCGGCAATCGTCCGACACCCGCAGCCCGTAAGGGATGTCCTCGTCAAACCCACCCTCCGGCGGCGTCTCCGAGTCGGGGAGTTCCCGCCGCCACTCAATCGAAACCATCTGCCATCCCGCCGCCGTCCGCTGCTGAATCACATCCGGGCTGAACGGCCCCGAAACCACATCCCGCACCCGCTCGAAATACGCCATCAGAACCTCCTGGGACAACCCACCAAGCATCACGCAGCAATTCACCGGCCAGAATCTGTTACCTGCTCGCGGCGGCAAGGGGCACAAACGCAAGGAGATCTGCAGGCACTCCCGGCTGGCGCCGACCGGCAAGTGTCCGTTTTCGAAATCGACTGTTCGGATGTGGACGGCCGAAGTTGCGAACTGAATCTTCCACTGCGTCTCTATTGTTCGGCGCAATTCACGAACTGGCCGCGATCAACAATCTTCCCATCCGCCGACTCCCGCAACCCTTGCTTCACGCTGGCCAGAGCTTCCGCATTCTCGTATAGCCACATTTCTGCCACCGGAACGGCCTTCACCGGATCAAGGATCAACTGGCCCAGGGAATTCCGATAGATGTTATACGCCGTAGCCCCGCCAAGAGCCTCCCCCAGCAACAACCGCTTCTTCGCGTCCGGCTTCGCAAACTCCGTAACCAGCTCAAAATCGGATTTTCTGATGATCGCAGAAGTCAACATGAAACCACACTGGCAGATTTGAGAAATAGTATCAAGAGGGATAGGCCCACCAAGACACGAGTGGATCTCCTACTGGGTGGCATCGCCTGTTCCCTACTCCCGCACGCTAATCCCCAGCGCCTTCATCTTCCGATACAAATGGCTCCGCTCCAGCCCCAGCAGCTCCGCCGCGTGGCTCACATTGTTCCGCGCCTCTTCCACCTTCTTCAAAATGTATTCCCGCTCATAAGCATCCCGCGCCTGTTGCAGCGACGAAAACTCCTCCGTTGATCGCGTGCCGGCCTTATGCGTCAGCGGCGGCAGATGCTTGCGCTCAATCCGCAGCACTCGCGGATTCAGAATCATCACCCGCTCAATCACATTCTTCAGCTCGCGCACATTGCCCGGCCAGTGATACGCCCCCAGCGTCGTCAGCGCGTCTTCACTGATCTCCATCCGCGGCCGTCCATACTGGCGTCCAAACTCCGCCAGAAACTCCTTCGCCAGCGGCGGAATATCCTGCTTTCGCTCCCGCAGCGGCGGCACCGCAAATGGCACAACATTGAGCCGATAAAACAAATCCTCGCGAAAATTTCCCTTCGCAATCTCCTCTTCCAGATCCTTGTTCGTCGCCGCAATCAGCCGCACATCCACCCGTAGGGGCTGCGTTCCGCCCACCGGCGTAAACAGTTGATCGTCCAGCGCGGACAGCACCTTGGCCTGCGTCTTCAAGCTCATGTCGCCCACTTCATCCAGAAACAGTGTTCCCCCATCCGCGCGCTCCAGCGTCCCCCGCTGCTCCACCGGCCCGCCCGGTTGCGCCCCATGACGATAACCGAACAGCTCCGCCTCAATATGCGCCTCCGGGATCGCCGCGCAATTCAGTTCCACAAACACCCGGTCGCGCCGCAGACTCTCCGCATGAATCGCCCGCGCAATCAGCTCTTTGCCTGTCCCCGACTCGCCGTAAATCAGCACTCGCCCATTGGTCGGCGCCATCAGCCGAATCTGCTGCCTAAGCGCCTTCAACGGCACACTGTCCCCAGTCAGCACCGAGCCCACACTGAACTGCCGCTTGAACTCCAGGTTCTCCGTCCGCAGCCGCCGTGCCTCCACCGCATTCTTCAGCACAATCAATGTGCGGTCCAGCGAAAGCGGCTTCTCCAGAAAGTCGTAAGCCCCCAGCTTGGTCGCCTTCACTGCCGTCTCAATGGTGCCGTGCCCGCTGATGATCACCACTTCCGGCCGCATCTCCACTGCCAACTGGTGCATCTCCGCCAGCACATCCAAACCATCCCGGTCCGGCAGCCAGATATCCAGCAGCACAACGTCGTAAGGCGCATCCTGCAGCAGCACCAGCGCCTCGGCCGCCGTCGCCGCCGTAGCCACGCCATAACCCTCTTCGCGCAGAATATCCTCAAGAGAGTTGCGAATCTCCGCCTCGTCGTCCACTACCAGAATATGATTCATGAAGGCAACACCCTCCCCGACTCAGGGACCGCCGTTTCAACCGCGTTCTCAGTCCCACCGGCCAGCACTGCTTGCGGCCCACCTGCATCAATCAGCGGCAGCCGCAGCAGAAACCGCGCTCCCTTCGGGCTATTCGACTCCGCGCGCAAACTCCCCCCGTGCTCCTGCACAATCTTCGCCGCAATCGACAAGCCCAGCCCCGTCCCCCGGCTCTTGGTCGAATAGAACGGCAGAAAAAGCCGCTCCCGTATCTCATCCGTCAGACCATGCCCGGTGTCGGAGATCGCCACCTCCACTGACCCGCCATCCTCGCTCAAACAACTGTGAACGCCCAACACCCGCAACAGGCTCCCCTGCATCGCCTCCGCGGCATTGTCAATCAGGTTGGCCAGCGCGCGCCGAATCCCTTCCGGGTCCGCCATGACTGGCGGCAACCCCGCCTCAAGATCCCAATCAACCGTGATCCCATTCAGCCGCCCCGCAAACATCGCCAGCGCCTCTTCGGCTACCCGGTTCATATCGCACTCGCGCGGTTGCGGCGCCGGAAACTGCGCCAGCGCTGAAAACTGATCCACCAGCGTCCGCAGCGTTCCCACACAGCCCAGAATCACCTCGCTGCACTTGCGTATTACCTGCAGCGAATCTGTTTGCCCCCGATCAACATGCCGGCCAATCCGCTCCGCTGAAAGCGCAATCGGCGTCAGCGGATTCTTGATCTCATGCGCCACCCGCTGCGCCACTTCCTTCCAGGCCAGTTGCCGCTGCGCCCGCAGCAACTCCGTCATATCCTCCACCACCAGAATCGTGCCCTGCTGCCCATGGACCAAATCCAGACGCGCGCTGGTCACGCCCAAATGAATGGAACGGCCCCGTGCGCGCACCTCAATCTCCGTCGATGCCGCACCCATCCGCAATCCACGCCGAATCACCCCCGCAACATCATCCAGGCTTTCCGCAGGCAAAAGCGCGTCAATGCGCTCCCCGGCAAGGCTCACATCTTCGCGCCGCCCCATCAGCCCCGCAAATGCCCGATTCGATTGCAACACCATCCCCGCGCAGTCAAGCGTCACCACGCCGCTTGGAATTGTCTCCAGAATCGTCTCCAGTTCCCGCCGCCGCTCCTCAATTGCCTGGTTGGCGGCCGTCAACTGCGCCGACGAACTCTCCGCCAGAATCCGGCTCGCTTCCAGATCGGCCGCCATGTGATTGAACGCGCGCACCAGGTCGCCCATTTCCCCGGTCGCGCCCAGCGCCACACGATGGTCGTACTTCCCGTCTGCAATCTCGTCCATTGCATCGCCTAATGCCTCAACCGGCCGCGTAATCTGCTTTGAAAGAAACAGCGCCAGCCATACACTGGAGAAAAACACAAATACCGTAACCAGCAGCAGCAGCAAGGTAAAGAAGCTCCGGATGCTTCTGCGAGTCCTGAAAAGTTGCCAGTATTCTTCTGCGCCCGCGCGAATGCGCGTCGTCGTCTGGCTCAGCCCCCTGGGCATGGGTAGCGCTGTCAGCACCACCTTCCCCGAGGTCGTGGTTGTCTTGCCCAAGGCATATTCCTGCCCCGCCACCTTGACCACCGGCTCGTCCTTACGCTGAGCCACCGTCAGCAGGCTCGCCGAAAGCGGCCCGTGCAACGCGATAACAGCCCCGCGCTCCCCTTCATCCAACCACGGCTGCAGCGTTGCCGCACTCGACTCCGGCGGGGCATCCGTGTTGGCTATCATCCGCATGTCCTTGCCGTACACAATCGCAAATCCCCCGTCAAGCGTCAGACGATGCGTCGTCAACACCCGCTGAAGCTCTTCAGAACTGCGATCTGCAGCGCCCGTGACTGCAATCGCGTCCGCCTCCCCGCGTGCGTTGCTGGTCACATATTGCGCCAGTTCCAGCACCACTCGCATCGAATCCTCGTGCAACTCTGACGTATTCGGAGAGAACCACCGGTCAATCGAGCGGTTCATCAGGTTAAAGCTGAAAAGAAACATGCAGACAGCCGGCATCAGCGCAATCAACACCGCACCCAGCACCATCCGCGTCCGCAGTCGCGCCCCCAGTGCACTGCTCGTCTGCCCCACATAGAGCTTCAGAATGTTCCTCAGCAGCAACATCAACAGCAGCAGCAGCAGCAGGAAAACCAGTACCGTGAGACCCGTAAAGATCAGCGTCTCCCCAGACGTCTCCGGATTCAAAAATCCCACATTCGAAGTGTTGAACCAGTTCAAAGCGCCCAGCAACACGAAAAACAGCACCACCCCGACCGCAAGCAGTGCAATGGACCGGCGTCGTGGATCGCCGCTGAATGGCATGCGCAGATTATAGTGCGATTGGCAAACGATTGTGGTAGGAACCGGATGCCCAATCCTTTCGCGCTCCTTGCGAAAGGGTGGGAGAGTTCATCCCCAAATGGCGCAAGAGGCGTCTGCCCCATCCCAAGTGGCGCGGGCTGTCAAACCTGCGAACACCCCAGCGGGCTCAGAATCAAATTGGTAATGTTCGTCACGATCTGGTCATAAGCGAAACGCGGGCTCGTCGAAAGCTTCTTCCAGTCCGCATCGTTGCGAAACAGCTCCCACTTGGCATCCAACTCCGCCTGGTCCGCAAAGCTCAGCATATAAGTCAGACTCGGCATTCGCGAGCCGATCAGCGCATCGCCAAAAAACACCGGGTGAAACCCCGCCCTCAAAAAGATCTCGAACTCCCCCGAGTGAAACATCTCCACCTTGCGCACGTGCTCACCGTTGCTCGGACTTTCATACGTGCGCAGTTGAAAGATACGCTTTCCCTTGCTCGCCGCCGAGACCGGAGGCGTCAGCCTCGGCCACCCCGCAAACGCCAAAAGCAGCCAGCACTCCACCCGCTCAAACGCCGGTCCGGCCGCCGTCGCATTCCAAAACGGCTCCGCTGCTGTCAGGAAAGCCGCATCGTCCGCCAGACGCAAATCCAACTCCACCAGCGCCAGCGCCGACGTGCCTGGAACCAGCAAATAGAAGACCGGCGTCTCCGGCCCAATATCCACGCGAAACGCGCCCACCGGACCAATCCCCATGCGTCCCAGCGCCGGAATCAGCGCGCCGGCAAAGTAGTCTTCAGTCAGCTTCGTCTGCGGCCCAGACTTTAGCGCATAGCGACGCACTTGGTAAAACTCGCGGCCCGCCCCAGCCTGCGCCTCAACACTCCGTGTCAATCCAAAAGCCGAAGCCGCCACCGTCCCCGCAAGAAATTCGCGCCGTTTCATAGCGCCTCCCATCGAAGCCCAATTCTACGGCAACGTGTAAAGCCAGGCACGCATCCCAAGCTAGTCCCTACTCCCTGGCTCTTAACACCACCCCCGCCGCCGTCCATTCCCGCTCCTGGCTCTCCGCCACACCCTTATGCGTCAGAGTTCCTAGCCAGGTATTCAGCCCCTCTGCCAGCCCCGCATCCTGATTCAGCGCTTCCCGCGCCCCAAGATTTGCGATTCGCATCAAATACGGAAACGTCGAGTTGGTCAGCGCCAGCGTCGATGTGTGCGGCACCGCTCCCGGCATGTTGGTCACGCAATAGTGAACCACGCCGTCCACCGTGTAGCTGGGATTGGAATGCGAAGTCGGCCGCGCCGTCTCCACGCATCCGCCCTGGTCGATGGCCACGTCCACAATCACCGCGCCCTTCTTCATCTGCGACACCATCCCCCTGGTCACAATCTTCGGCGCCGTCGCCCCCGGAATCAGCACCCCCCCAATCACCAGGTCCGCTTCCTTCGTCGCCTGCGCCACGTTGTAGCTGTTCGACGCCAGCGTATAAAGACGTCCACCAAAAATGTCGTCGAGCTCGCGAAGACGATTCATGCTCACATCCACCAGCGTCACCTTCGCTCCCATGCCCAGCGCGATCTTGGCCGCATTGGTGCCCACCACGCCGCCGCCAATGATGGTCACATTCGCCGGAGCCACGCCCGGAACGCCGCCAAGCAAAATCCCCCGCCCACCGCGCTCCTTCTCAAGATAGGTGGCCCCCACCTGCACGCTCATCCTACCCGCAACCTCGCTCATCGGCGTCAGCAGCGGCAACGTGTTCTGCCGATCGCGCACTGTCTCGTACGCAATCCCGATCACCTTTTTCTTCAGCAATTCATCGGTCAACCCCGGCAGCGGAGCCAGATGCAAATACGTAAACAGCACCAGCCCCTCGCGGAAGAAAACATACTCGCTCTCCACCGGCTCCTTCACCTTCACCACCAGGTCAGCCTTGCCCCACGCGTAGCCCGCCTCGCCAACAATCTCCGCGCCGGCATTCTGATACTCCGCATCGTCGAAGCCTGAAGCCGCGCCCGCCTGCGTTTCCACCAGCACCCTATGGCCAGCCTCGCTCAGCGCCTTCACACCCGCCGGCGTCACCGCCACCCGCGCCTCGTTGTCCTTGATCTCCTTGGGAACGCCAATAATCATCGCTGTTTCTCCTGTCTAAAGGTTTTGATGCAGATCCGTCGAAAGTGCCGGGTGCCCCATCCATTCGCAGTTTCATCGCGAATGGGTCGGTAAACAAAAGTCTCTCCCCAGCCCCGCGAACCTCACCGGTCGGCCCTGGATCCCGCCTGACAAGAATCCTAAGGCCACGCCAGCTTCCAATGTATGCAAACTTCGTGATATAACCCCACAATGAGAACAAGACGTGATAAAAACACGCCCCTCGCGCAACAATCGCGCGCGCTCAGTTTAAATGCCGCCGCGGACGATGCGCCGAACGCCGGCAAACCCGCCCTCGACGAAATCGACGAAGCCATCCTTCACCATCTCGAGAGAAACGGCCGCGCCACCAACTTCGAAGTCGGTGAAGCCGTCGGCCTCTCAGGCTCAGCCGCCTCCCGACGCATCCAGACTCTTGAAGCCATCGGAGCCATCCGCGCTTACCGCGCCCAAATCGACGACCGCCTCCTCGGCCGGCGCATGACCGTCTTCATTCGCGTCACTCTCGAACGCCAGTCTGCTCCAGTCCTCGCCGCATTCGAAGCCGCAGTTCGCAAATCCAGGGGCATCGTCAGTTGTCACCTCATGGCCGGCCAGTATGACTACATGCTCGTCGTCCGCGTCGCCGGCATCGACGACTATGGCCGCCTCCATCAGAGCGAACTCTCCCGGCTCCCCGGCGTCACCCGCCTCGAAACCAGCTTCGCCCTCCGCGACGTACTGGAAGCAAATACCCACCAGACTTCGCCCGCAAGTTACCGCCGAACCCCAAAGTGATTCAACTCTCATTACTAATTGCTCGTGCAAATACTTCTTTAGAACCATTGTCCCTAGCACGAAAGAATGGTCCAATCACTAGGAATGAGTACAACGTAATCCAGGAACTACACCCAAGGAGTGCAGTCTGATGCCAGATGCTTCCCAGCCAAATCCCGGCCCAAAAAACACCGCTGGATACCGCCCCCTAGTCCCGATTGATTTCTCCAGGGGCATGGGTACCTCTGCGTTCGCCTACGCAGCCGCTGCCGCGGGCCTTGGTCTGGCTGTCGGAGTGGTCATTGCGTTCACTGCCGGCCACGCGCGTGCCGCCGCAGCGCCCAGAGTGTCTGACGCGCTGCTGACCCATTCCTCGATATTCAGTCCACTCCCTGCGGTTTACGCCGCGTCCAGTCCATCGCTGCTCAGCAAGGTCGACCCCGCCGGGTCAGCCGGCTTGGGTAACAAGCCTGCCGCCGGGGCTCTGCTGATGCCGGTCGCCGCCAAAACCACCGCTGGCAAGCCGTTCGAACACCACAAGCATCATTCTGGCCACAAGGCATGGACAAAGTTGAAGTTTCTCGGCAAGCTCACCCGCAAAGCCAGGCGCAAGCCCTACGTCTCTGAAACCACCGTCGCCGCTCCCGACCAAACCGCTCTCGACAGGGCGAACGCCGCGGCCGCCAGCGGGCCGTTCTTTCTCGGCATCGAAGGCGACGTAACCATTGCCGGCTACGAGCCCAACTCCGGAACCATACAAACATACGAGGGTTCAACCTATATCCTTGCCAAGAACGCCCCAGGAACCGGCTCCATCAACTGGCAGAACTACCCCTTCAACGTCCACTATCGCTGCGACGAAATCGGCGACTGCACCCTCATCCGCGGACACTCCACCGCCACCGCCAAGCTAACGCGCTAAGCAGTTTCGGGCAGCCAGCTTCAGCGGTCGACCGGAATGAGAATCGGGCTTTGGTATTGAAAACGCCTCGGGATAACCCCGAGGTGTTTTCTTGTCTGGAGTAAATTATCGGCCAGGAACGAGTGCCTTCTGGGTCCGTCAATTCCGTGCCACGCCTCAACCCGCCAACCGATGGAGTGAATCGTTACTCTCTCCCGGCCTGTCGCACCGCGACTAAAAGGGGATGTGTAATGACCTGTTGGAGTCAGTTACAAACAACTTAGTTCGTCGTAGATTTGTTCTTGCATCGAGTTCGGCTCATGAACAGATCAGGCCAAATCCAGGGTTGAATTTGCGCATAGCTGGGAAAGGGAAGCTCAGAATGGCATATCAAAACCAGCAAGATTCCGCAGTCGTGAATGCGGCCGCCGATTGGAAGGATTGCGAGGGCGCGAACGTTTGTACGATCCAAGCGTTCCCGGTCGGCCAGCTAGCTCACCCGGTAAGCTTATTGAAAGCCGAGGAAGCCCCACTTCCCGCCGCGAACCGGATGTTTGCTTATGCCGCAATTGCCGCGACAGTTGGGATTGTGTTCGGACTCACGATTGCTTCCCTTGCCGGACCCTCGATCCCCAAAAACAAACTCTCAGCCTCAGGTTTGGCTATCTCCAGTACGACCGTACTGGCTGCTGAAATCAAACCGCGGTCGCCAGTCGAAACGGAAACAAACTTGCCCACTGTCGAATTGCCACCGGTTCAAACGCCTACAAGCATTCAATCCAGTCCATCACGCCCCAGTCCATTACGCCATAAGATGGCAAAAAAGAAAGTCCCGGATGTTCCGGGAACATTCGCGATTGAAGGCGATGACGAGTTGGTTGGATTTGACCAGTCCAATGGCATCATCCAAACCAACGCCAGGAAAACTTTCCTGGTCGCCGTGGCAAGCATTGGCGGCAATTCCTCCGCATGGCAGCAGTGGCCCGCGAATATTCACTACAAGTGCGACCTGAATGCCTCCTGCATGCTGACCCGCCGAGGCGCAACAGTGCTGCATGCACAGCTGAAAAAGTAAGTCGGGTCCGTCAAACAGAAGTGCTCATTTTGCGACGGTTGCTGCGAGAAGTGCCAAGTTCATGATGATCTCCGCGCAATTCCAGAGAACCTCTGATCAAGGCGACGTTTTCAAAGGGCGCGACTTCAGCCGTGCCGATGAAACCAATCTAATGAACGTTGGGCTTTAGCCTCGGAGGAAATGCCGAAGGCTTATTCAGAGCTTCCCTAGACAAGAACAGCTCGAAGTTTTCCTACCCTTACATCTCCATTGACCCTCACTCTGCGTTATCAATCTGCGCCCTCTGCAACTTATCCGAGTAATCCACATACACCGCCTTCCAAGTCGTGTAGAAGTCGATCGATCCCAGCCCTTCCCGATGCCCATTCCCCGTCTGCTTCACGCCGCCAAATGGCAAATGAACCTCGGCCCCAATCGTCGGCGCGTTGATGTAAGTAATCCCCGCCTCCAAATCCCGCATCGCCGTAAACGCCCGGTTCACGTCCTTCGTATACAGCGCCGTCGACAGCCCGTAATCAATCGAGTTCGCAATCTCGATCGCTTCCTCAAACGTCTCAAACTCAATCAAGCTCACCACCGGCCCAAAAACCTCTTCGCGCGCAATCCGCATTTCAGCAGTTACTCCGCCCAGCACCGTCGGCGCAAAAAACGTCCCGTTGGCATAACTTCCTTCCGTCAAAGCCTGCCCGCCAGTTAGTAACTTCGCGCCCTCGTTCAGTGCAATCGCAACGTACTTCCTCGAAGTTTCTATCTGACTTTCATTCACCTGAGGACCAACCTCAATCGACTCATCCAGCCCATTACCCACCTTCAGCTTCTTTGCCCGCTTCACAAATTCGGCCGTAAACTTTTTTGCGATCCCCTTTTGCAGCAGAATCCGGCTGGTCGCCGTGCATCGTTGCCCGGTCGTCCCAAACGCCCCCCAAAGCCCACCCTCCAGCGCCAGTTCCAGGTTCGCATCGTCCATCACAATCTGTGCATTCTTCCCGCCCATCTCCAATGACACCGGCTTGAACGTAGCCGCCGCCCGCTGCGCCACCAGCGACCCCACTTCGCTCGACCCCGTAAAGCTGATCGCCCGCACATCGCGGTGCTCCACCAGCGGCGCGCCCGCTTCCGGGCCAAATCCGCTCACAATGTTCACCACCCCCGCCGGCAGTCCCGCATCCATCAGCGTCTGCACCAGGTTGTAAGTCGACAGCGGAGTATCCTCCGCCGGCTTGATCACGCAGGTGTTCCCTGAAACCAGCGCCGGAAACAGCTTCCAGCTCGGAATCGCCATGGGAAAATTCCACGGCGCAATCATCCCGATCACACCCACCGGCATCCGCACGCTCATGGCAAACTTGTTCTGCAACTCGCTGGGCGTGGTAATCCCAAACAGCCGCCGCCCCTCTCCCGCCACGTAATAGGCCTCGTCAATGGCTTCCTGCACATCGCCGCGCGTCTCCGCCAGCACCTTGCCCATCTCACGCGTCATCTCGCGCGCATACTGCTCCTTGCGCTGCTGCAGCAATTGCCCGGCGCGCATCAGAATCTCCGCCCGCTTCGGCGCAGGAACCAGCCGCCAACTTGCAAACGCCTTCTTCGCCGCAGCCACCGCCAACGCCACATCTTCCGCGCCAGAAGCCGGAAACTCGCCAACCACGTCAGTGTGGTCCGCAGGATTCAGATTCAGAACGGTCTTGCCGCTCGTCGCAGGCAGCCACTCGCCACCAATCAGGTTGCGGTACATAGGATGCGTCATAAGAAATCCTCAACAGAGAGATAAACCGGGAATGGAATCACCCAGGTAATTCCAAACTGGGAAACAACTGAGTTTACCGCACTCAGACTGCGATCTGTTGCGCACCAGCCCCAGTGAGCATTGGCTAAACCTGCCACTTCTCCTAATGGCCTGCCTGAAAGCCATGTTTTTCCTCATAAAACCGGCAGAATCACGCCGATTTTGAGGGCTTTTTCGTGCTTATACTTTCCAGCATTGATCATGTATCGAAATGATTATAAATAACTTACCCTTGGATTCTGCGCCGACGCCTACTTCTTTCCAACGGAGGGCTGGGGTGCTCGATGGATTGTCTGGAACTCTGGGTCCGCACAACAATGAGCCGCCGTCTACCCCAAATTGGTATTGAACTCTCCTTTGGCGAATTGTTCTGCAAATCGGGATGGGAAAACACAAGTACACGCTCCGCTGTGAATTCGCACAGAGCAATGGCTGCTGTGTTGTGTACGTTTCACGCGAATCTCCGCGGCTCCAAAACCCCTCGCGCTTCCGCTGGCCGTACAATACAGTTTGAGGTAGATTCAATTTTCCAATGTCATTGAACGGTTATCCATCCCGCTCCTCGCGGTCGCACGGCCTGCGTTCGCTCTTCAGCATGTTTTCCAGCGACCTGGCCATTGATCTCGGCACTGCCAACACCCTGGTCTTCGCGGCCGGCAAGGGCATTGTTGTCAACGAGCCCTCCATTGTGGCCATCAACAAGAACACCGGTGAGGTGGAAGCCGTAGGCAAAGAGGCCAAGGAGATGCTGGGCCGCACGCCCGGCAACATCGTGGCCATCAAGCCCATGAAAGACGGCGTCATCGCCGACTTCAAAGTCACCGAAAAAATGCTCAACTACTTCATTCAGAAGGCCCACAACCGCAAGATGCTGGTCCATCCCCGCATCGTCATCGGCGTCCCTTCCGAAATCACCCAGGTGGAAAAACGGGCCGTCGAAGACTCCGCCTACCGCGCCAAAGCCAGCGAGGTTTACCTCGTCGAGCAGGCCATGGTCGCGGCCATCGGCGCCGGGTTGCCAATCCAGGAGCCGGGCGGCAACATGGTCGTCGATATCGGCGGCGGCACCACCGACATCGCCGTCATCTCCCTCTCCGGCATCGTCTACTCCCGTTCCGTCCGCATGGCCGGAAACCAGATGGACGAGGCGATCACCAACTACCTCAAGCGCAAGTACAACCTGCTCATCGGCGAGCGCACCGCTGAGCACATCAAGATCGAGATCGGCTCAGCCTATCCGCTGGACAAGCCCCTCACCATGGAGATCAAGGGCCGCAACCTCATTGAAGGCGTGCCCAAGACCATCACCATTGAGGATAGCGAGATTCGCGAGGCGCTCGGCGAGTGCATTGCGGTCATCATGAACGCCATTCGCGTCGCCCTGGAACGCACCCCTCCAGAGCTTTCGGCCGACATCAGCGATCGCGGTATTGTGCTCACCGGCGGCGGCGCGCTCATCAAGAACCTCGACAAGCGCATCCGTGAGGAAACCGGGCTCCCCGTATCCGTGGCCGACGATCCACTAGCCTCGGTCGTGCTCGGCACCGGCAAGATGCTTTCCGATTTCCGCCTCCTGCGCAAAATCAAAATCGACTAACGAAGTGCGAGGGACTATGGGACTAGGGACTAAGCTCCCGGCCAGCTGGCATTTCCCTAGTCCCTCTGTCCCCCGTCCCCTAGTCCCTTAGTCTCTAGTCCCTTAGTCCCTGGCTTTTATGGAATCCGTCTTCGTCCGCTATCGAAATATTCTGGTGCTGCTGGCTATCCTGCTTGCGCAGATCATCGGCCTCGCGGTGCAGGTGCGGCGCACCGGCGGGGGGCACAACTCGATCGATACCGGCGATGGGGCAGGAGTTCGCCTCATCCGCCTGTGGGCCAATGCGGTCGTCTCACCGCCTGAAGAACTCATTCACTCCTCCAAACTCGGCGTCGAACACCTCTGGCAGAACTACATCGATCTGCACAATGTCCGCCAGCAGAATCAGGACTTGCAGAAAACCATCGACCGCCTCCGCCTCGAGCAGGCCGCGCTGCTTCAAGACGCCCAGCAGGGCCAGCGTCTGCAGGCGCTCAACGGCTTCCAGGAAAAATATATCTACAAGACGGTTGCCGCACAGGCCATCGGTTCAAGCGGCAGCGACCAGTCCCGCGTCTTCTACATAGACAAGGGATCGGCCGACGGGCTGCAACGCGACAACGCGGTCATCACTGCGGACGGCATTGTCGGCAAAGTGCGTGATGTCTTTCCGCACACCGCACAGGTGCTTGCCATCAACGACCAGACCAGCGGCGCCGGCGTAATCCTTGAAAACACCCGCACCCGCGGAATTCTGCGAGGAAACGCTGCCGGCTTGCTCGAAGTCGTTGACATCCTGGCTGACAAGCGCATCCAGAAGGGCGACAAAGTGCTCACCGCCGGCGGCGACCAGGTCTTCCCCCGCGGCCTCCCCGTCGGCGTGGTTGACAAAATAGTTCCCGACCCTGAGCGCGACTCCTTCATTGACGTCATCGTCACCCCGGCAGCCCATATTGATCGCCTGGATGAGGTACTTGTCGTCACCTCCACTGAGCCGCGCTTCAACTCCCAGGACCAGCAGGACATCGCCACCAGCCAGGCGCTCAAGGGCCCCGAGGCAGCGGCCATCAACGAGCAGAAAAAGGCCTCCGAGATCATGGCCGAGCGGCTCCCAGGACTCATCGATCCGAACCTGCCGCCAGATCAGCAGCCCCTGCATGACAGTTCAAACCCCAACAGTGTTGCCCACCCGCCGCAAGCCCTCCATCCTGACCGTTTCTCGCCGGGCTCGAGCGCGAACAACACGCCCGACGCCGACCCCCCTTCAGCGCCCCCATCCGAGCCTGCCTCTGACGCCAGGCCCGCCCAGCCCGCGCCCTCCAAACCGCAAACCAAACAGCAGCCGAGGAATCCCTGACCATGCCGCTGCTTGCCGCCGACCTTCGCCGCGATCCAGGAATCCGCCGCTATCCCATGCTGGCCTATGCGCTCGTGCCGCTGGCCGCGCTCGTCCTCCAGGCATGGCTGCCGCGGCTACTTGGCCCCTACGCGTGGTTCGACCTGCCACTGGTCGTCACCGTCTACTTCGCGCTCGATCGCCGCAGCCCCATCCAGGGCACGCTCATGGGCGCCGCCATGGGGCTTTTTGAAGATGCCCTCTCGCACCACGCCATCGGCGTAAACGGCATCGCCAAAACGATCGCCGGCTTTCTCGCCGCTTCCATCGGCGTCCGCATTGACGTTGAAAACCACACCATCCGGCTCCTGCTCACCTTCTTGCTTTCCCTGCTTTCCAGCGGACTGGTAGTGTTTGTGTCGCGCTTCATGCTCGGCCTCGATCTCGAATGGCGCTGGTACATCGCTCTGTTCACCGCGCTCGGCAACTCGCTCATCGCAGTGGTGCTGTTTCCCCTGCTCGACCGTCTGGAAATCAGAGACTAGGCGTTAGAAACCAGGGACTAGGGAGTCTCTGATCAAGTCGATGCTTTGAAAGGGCACAGCTCTCGTCACGCAGATCATGGCTGTTTTGAAAGGGCACGGATTCAGCCGTGCCACATGTGGCACAAAATGAACGCGGGCTTTAGCCCCTGAGGGAATGCGGAAGGCTTACTCAGAACTTCCTTAGGGCTTCGTGGTTAGGCGACAATTCATGATGGACACTGGTATGGATACCGGCAGAATCAATCGCAACGAGAAGCTCTCCACCGTCAAACTGGCGGTGGTCCAATACGGCATTCTGCTCATGATGCTGGCGCTGGCGGCAGGTCTTTGGCGGCTCCAGGTCCTCGGTGCGGACAACTACCGCGTCCTGGCCGAGCAGAACCGCATCCGCAAGGAACCCGTACTGGCCGCGCGTGGCAAGTTCTTCGATCGCGAAAACCGCCTCATCGTCGACAACTACCCCTCCGTCTCCTGCTTCCTGGTCCGCGAACAGAACCTGAACGTGGATGCCGACCTGCCTCTGATTGCCAAAGGCCTTGACCTGAACGTCGACGATCTGCGCGCCACCCTCCGCCACTACCGCGCCTCGCCCGGATACCAGCCCATCCCCATCAAGCAGGACATCACCGCCGACGAACACGCCTTCATCGAGGCCCACCGCAACGAGCTCCCCGAGCTCGAAACAGTTGACGAGGAGCGGCGTCTTTATCCCCGCGACGGCTACCTCTCCCATGTCATCGGCTACGTCGGCGAGGTCAGCGAAGACGACCTGAACAACCCCCGCTTTGCCTACTACATGCCCGGCGACGTAGTCGGAAAAGCAGGCATCGAAGAAACCTACGACGAACTCCTGCGCGGCCAGGACGGTTCCCGCCTCGTCATCGTCGACAGCCACGGCCGCGAGGTCGGCTACCTGGGTGTGCAGCACGCCAAGCCCGGACAGGACCTGCGCCTCACAATCGACAACGACCTGCAACGCGCAGCCGAACTTGCCCTCGGCGACCGCCAGGGCGCAATCGTAGCCATGGACCCCCGAAACGGGGACATTCTGGCCATGGTCTCGCACCCCAGCTTCGATCCCAACGACTTCGCCGTGCGCATCAACCGGACCGACTGGAACAAGCTCATCACCGATCCCGACCACCCGCTGATGAACAAGGCCATCCAGGCTCAGCTTGCCCCCGGCTCAACCTTCAAGATCATGATGTCCGTCGCCGGCCTCCAGGAAGGCATCGCCCAGAACATGAAAATCAACTGCGCCGGAGGCTGGGGCCCTTACGGCTTCTTCCACCACTGCGACGAGCATCACGGCGCGGTCGATATTCACAACGCAATCCCCTTCTCCTGCGACACCTTCTATTACATGCTGGGCGACAAGCTCGGCATCGACCGCATCGCCAAATACGCCACCGCCTTCGGCTACGGCCAGAAGACCGGCATCGATCTGCCCGGCGAGCAGGCCGGTCTCATGCCGAGCGCGCAGTGGAAGATGAAGAACTACCACAACCGCTGGTATCCGGATGAGACCCTCGACGTCGCCATCGGCCAGGGCGCGGTCGAAGCCACTCCGCTGCAACTGGCCCGCATCATCGGCGGCATCGCCTCCGGCGGCCACATGGTTCGTCCTCGTGTCGTTTTCCCTGACCAGCTTCCCGCGGACTTCTACAAAGCGCTCCTTGAAAGCTTCCCCGGCTCCGGCGATACCACCGTCCCCATCGACCCGCAAAACTGGATCACCGTCACCGACGGCATGGCCGAGGTAACCCAGCCCGGCGCATTCCACACCGCCGGCTCGGCGCACCTTGAAGGCATCGACTTCGGAGGCAAAACCGGCACCGCCCAGGTCATGAGCCACGAGGCGCTGAGCAAAACAACCAAGGGCCACGCCACCAACCCCAACGTCTGGTTTGTCGGCGTCACCCCCCGGCGCAATCCTGAACTCGTAGTCGCCGTCCTCTGGCAAAACGGAGGCTTCAGCTACTACCCGGCGCGAATCGGCGCCAAAGTGGTCTCTGCCTATGTTGAAAAGCAGCGCCGCCTGGCCCACAACCTCGTCGAACCCGCAAAAGCCGACGCCCCGGTCGAAGTCAGCGGCGTCTGGTCTTCCCCTCCCGAAGGCACCGCCGCTCAACCCGGACAGGCCTCCCAGGGCCAGAACGTCAACGCCGGCAGCTTCCTCGTCGGCAAGGGCGGCGAGATTATCCCTCGGACAACTCCCAAAACGGCAACCTCCACCGCACCCACCGGCAAAGCCCCCAGGCCGCCCGCTCACAAGCCCTCCATCGCTCCCATCCCAGCCTCTGGAAGAGGCCGATAGAGCATGCGCCGTTTTCTCAGCTTCCGCGACTTCGACTGGCCTCTGCTCGGAATGGTTCTCCTGCTCTGCACCATTTCCGTGCTTGAGATCTACTCCGCCACCCTCCACACCAAATACGTCGGCTTTCACACCAAGCAGCTTTACTGGATCGCCGCCGGCCTGGTAGCCATGTTCGCCTTCTCCAAAATCGACTATCACAAGCTGATCGACTTCGTTCCCTGGGCCTACGGCGTATGCGTCGTAGCCCTGCTCGCGGTGCTTGTTGTCGGCCAGAAAGTCCTCGGCGCACGCCGCTGGATTCGCCTCGGCCCCATGCACTTTCAGCCTTCGGAATGGGTCAAGCTGGTGCTCATCCTGCTCGTGGCCCGCTACTTCGCCAATCTCGGCGGCCGCTCCCTCACATGGAAAGACATCTTCAAGGCCTTCGGGCTCGTAGGCCTGCCAATGCTGCTGGTCATCAAGCAGCCCGATCTCGGAACCACCCTCACCTACACCCCCATCCTCATCGCCGGCCTGCTGCTCGGCGGCATCAACCTCCGCCAGGCGCTCATCCTTTTCACCTGCGCCGTAGCTCTCGTGGCTGGCGTCTGGTCCAGCGGCAAGCTCCTCAAGCCCTACCAGAAAGCGCGCCTCACCAGCTTCATCAACCCCGACAACGACCCCAAAGGCTCCGGCTACCAGTTGCTCCAGTCGAAGATCGCCGTCGGCTCAGGCGGCATCTGGGGCAAAGGCGCCGAACAGGGCACGCAGACCCAGGGCGACTTCCTCCCCATCCCCCACGCCGACTTCATTTTTGCCGCTTTCAGCGAGGAACACGGCTTCGTAGGCGCGATTTTCGTCCTGCTGCTATACTTTTTCATATTGATGCGTTTGATTCAGAACGCTCAAACAGCCGCGGACCTGTCCGGCTCACTGATTATCATGGGCGTAGCGGCTGTGTTGACCTTTCAGATCGCGGTCAACGTGGGCATGGTCATTGGTTTTATGCCAGTCACCGGAATTCCTTTACCGTTAATGAGTTACGGCGGTTCTTCGGTGTTGTTCACGTTCCTGGCGCTGGGTACGGTGATGAATGTCCGTATGCGCCGGTTCGTAAACTGAATGTTTGGTTCCATGGGGAGCCGAACCAGGTTTCAAGAGTTTCACCCTTTGCGCTTCAAGCCGGAGCCAGTCCGGGCCGCAGAGGTCCAAGTTTCAAGCATTTACTGCGCGATCTCCCGAAGGGAGAGCGCGCTAGCCGGCCAGGTCCGGATGGATCTCGAGCCCGGCAGGACAAGGGTTCATGAGCACGCAGAGACGGGAAAACCGTTGGCAGCGTTCAAGTTGCACGGATGTCGCGATGAAAACGAGCCGCCTTTGGCTCCATTTCATCGCGTTGCTTGCCCGCGCAATCAACACGCTTCCACCCCAGCGGCATGGATATGTCGCCAGGGGCCCAGGCACGGTTGGAACGGCCCCGCGGACCGCGGTTTTTTCGCGTTTCACTTGGTTGGCCACAATCTCTCTGCAATCGGATCACCTCTTCGCGCATTTCAATCCGCTCGTTGAGCAACACATCCGCAGCGGTTCGCCTCCCCTCGGGGACGCAGCCCGCTCGGCAGGTGCCAGGTCATCCCTCCCGCTTACCCCCACCCCTTCCGTACTCGGGTCTCTCCATCCCTCCTTGCCGTTTCGCGGCTCCATTGACTCAGTCCTGAGTCGAAGAACCGCACATACCCCAGCAGGCCAATGCCGCTGGACGGAAAGGTACGATGGCAAAAGAAATCTGTATCTCCAGCACGCCGCATGAAACGCGGCTTGCAATTCTTGAAGACGATCAGCTCGCGGAAATCTACTACGAACGCGAAAACGAGTACACCCTGGCCGGGTCTATCTATAACGGCCGCGTCACCCGCGTACTCCCCGGCATGCAGTCCGCATTTGTCGATGTCGGCCTCGAACGCGATGCCTTCCTTTATGTAACCGACTTCCTCGAACTCGAAGATCCCGAAGAGTCCGACGAGATTGAGAAAGCTGCCGCTACCGGCGGCAATCAGGCGCCCCGGGAAGTCCGCGGCTCCAATCCTCAGGACCGTAATCAGGAACGCACCGGAGCCCGCAGCGAAGAACCCGCCCAGCGTTCCGATCAAAAGCAGGAACCTCGCCCCGAACGTGGTGGTTCCGATCGCAATCGGGACCGTCAGCCCCGCAATCGCCAACTCGTCGTCGAGCCCGCCGCGACTGAAGCCGCAACCATTGCAGTTCCCGCAGCCCCCGTCTCTGACAGCCAGGCAGATTCAGGAGAAGAAGACGGCACCGGCGCCAAGCGCTGGCGTGGCCGGCGCCGGCGCCGCGGAGGCCGTGGCCCTGCGGAAGCGCAGGAAAAGCAGTCCGGCCCCGAAGAGTCCCAGGACGATTACACCGGTTCGACAACCGAGTCTTCCATCACTCCGGAGATTCAGGCCAGCGCGTCCTTTGAAAGGCCGGCCCAGCAGACCTGGTCCACTCCTGCTCCCACGCCTTCCCCTCGCTCCAGCGCAGTTCCAGTCCCCTTTGTGCTGCCCGGCGAATCGCTGCGCAAGTACGGCGGCACCGCCGAAGACGAAGCGCCCAAAGCCGCGCCCGCAGCACCCGCCCGCCCCGCCAGCACCTTCAAGCCGGCCACCCTCGTTGAGGCCCCTCTCGCTTGGGACGGCAGCGGCATGATGCCCGGCGAATCCATCTCGCGCCATCGCTCCCGTCAGCCCGAGCCTGAAGCAGTGCCCGAAGCGGCTCCCGAACCCATTGAAGAGCAGGAATCCCTCCCCACCCCCGCCGAAATTGCAACCGAGCATCGCCGGGTAGAGGAAGAGGAGTTCGAGGAGACTGAGGAATCCGCCCCCGAACCAGTGGCTTCCGAGCTTGTTGCTCCCGTTGAAGAACAGTTCGACGAGGAAGTCTTTGAAACGCCGGCCACCGAAGCCTCTGAGCAGTTCGAAGAGACTGAAGACGAGCCTCATCACGTCGCTGAGACCTCGCCTGTAGAGTCAGCAGAAGACGCGCCGCACGACCTCGAGTTTGAAGAGTCGGAATCGACCTCGCCCGACGCGGATTCCTCCGCATCCCACCACGTCGACCCCATAGCCCCAACCGGGTTCCGCCTGTTCGGACTCGGCAAAAAGAAGGCCGAAGAGCCTGCACCGGCTCCTCCACCCGCTCCCAAAGCCGTAGCCCCTGTCTCCTCCTATGCGCCCGGCGCGGGTCTGATTGAGGAAGAGCTGATCGAGGAGGAGGAGTTCGACGCTCCCCACCATCACAGCAAGGCCGACGAGCACGACCTCGAAGACTACGAGGAAGAAACGCTGCCCGCGCAACTACGCACCGGCGACCTGGGAGAATTGCTCCAGGAAGCCCACCTCGACCACAAAATCCAGCTCAACTTCGACGACAAGAATGTCGAAGACGAGTCGTTTGACGACGAAGAGGACGACGAGGACGAGCCCAGCGCCGAAGGCCAACCCGCCGCCGGCCAGGCGCAGGACGCGTCCCAGCGCCGCGATCGCGGTGGCCGCAGCCGTCGTGGACGCAACGGCCAGGCAGCGCCGCAAAGTGCTCAGGGCAATCGCCGCGGTGGCGGCATGTCCCGCCGCACCGCCCAGACCTCCGACCTCCCCATCATCTCTGACCTACTCAAGCCCGGTCAGGAAATCCTGGTCCAGATCGCCAAGGAGCCCATCGCCAAAAAGGGTGCGCGCATCACTTCGCACATCGCCCTTCCCGGCCGCTTCCTGGTCTTCATGCCTACCGTCTCCCACATCGGCGTCAGCCGCAAAATCGCCTCCGACGAAGAGCGCCAGCGTCTCAAGCGCATCCTCGTTCACGAGCGCGGCGAAGCCAGCGGCGGATTCATCGTCCGCACCGCCGCTGAAGGCGCTTCCGAAGAAGATCTTCGCGCCGACCTGCGCTTCCTCATCCACCTCTGGAACGAGATCAAGACCCGCTCCGACAGCTCCAAGTCGCCGGCCCTCATCTATCACGATCTTTCCCTCATCGAGCGCATCCTTCGCGACCAGGTCAGCAGCAACTTCTCCTCCATCTGGGTCGATTCGCAGGACGACTACGAGCGCATCGTCCGCTTCCTCAACCGCTTCTCGCCCACCCTCGTCCGCCGCGTCAAAATGTACAACAAGGAAGTGCCGCTCTTCGAGCACTTCGGCATTCAGGATGAGATTTCCAAGGCCCTCCGCTCCAAAGTCTGGCTCAAGTCCGGCGGCTCCATCGTCATCAACCAGACTGAAGCCCTGGTGGCCATCGACATCAACACCGGCAAGTACGTCGGCAAGTCGGCGCGCCTTGAAGACACCATCGTCAAAACCAACCTCGATGCCGTCCCCGAGATCGTCCGCCAAATCCGACTCCGCGACCTCGGCGGCATCATCGTCATCGACTTCATCGACATGGACGAGCGCAAGAATCGCTTCCGCGTTCTGGCCGCTCTTGAAGAAGCGCTCAAGGCCGATCGCGCCCCCACCAAGGTCCTCCAGTTCAACGACTTTGGCCTGGTCGCCATCACCCGCAAGCGCGTCAAGCAGTCGCTCGAACGCACCCTCTCCGTCCCCTGCCCCACCTGCCAGGCCACCGGCATGGTCAAGAGCCCAACCACCGTGTGCAACGAGATTTACACCGAGTTGCGCAAGATGAAGAAGCACTTCGAGGGCGCCGACGTCCTGCTCCGCGTGAATCCGGAAACGGTGAAAGTGTTGAAGGAAAAGAATGCCGCCTGGCTCACCGAGTTCGAGGAACTGGTAGGTAAAAACATCCTCGTCAAGAGCGATCCCACCCTCCACCCCGAGCAATTCGACATCCAGGGCTAGAACAAATCAACGCCACAAACAGCAGGGCCGGAGCAATCGCTCCGGCCCTGCTGTTTTCATCCGCCTCACCGAATCACATGAATCGGAATCCCCACATTCAGGTTTCTCCAAACCTGCTCCGTCGTATAAACCGGCGCATTCAGCGCAATGGCCAGCGCCAGGCACGAGCGATCCCCCAGCGACAGCCCGTACTTCTCCGTCTCAGCGATCAGGCTTCCCGCAATCTTCGCCTGGTCCGCAGTGAAGGGTTCAGGGTCCGTCTCAAGCAAGAGCGCATCCTTCCATGCCTTATCAGGATCGTGGCCCATCTTCACAAGCTTGCTTTGCACTTCTGCCAGGTTGACTGCACTGGCCACTGAACCGGCCAGAATCTCGTCCGTCATTTTGTCTGCACCCCGCTCCTGGAAAAGAATGGCGAGAATGACGGACGCATCGAGCACCGCGCTACTCATGCTTTGCCGCTTCGCGCCGCTCTGCGCTCAATTCATCGGAAACCAGGGTCCCCGGCGGAGCAAGGTGCCGCACACTCCGCTGCGCTCGCCGAATGCGGCTCCGCAGTGTCGAAATGCGCAGTTCATCGTCTTCCACCCGGAAAATTACCTTGTCACCCACGCCAATCCCCAACGCCTCGCGAATCTCCGAGGGAATAACGATCCTGCCCTTTTCGCCGACTTGACCTCGGGCCTGAAGTTCCATATGCTCCTCCCTTTATCAGTGATCCTAGTATCCGCCATCACAACGCTTCCAATTTGCCGAGCCATCGAGCACAACCTTATTCATGCTTCGCAGCCTCGCGCCGCTCCGCACTCAATTCTTCCGAGACACGTGTGCCGGGCTGCACATATTGTCTCGCCCTCTCCTGCACTCGCCGGATCGTCTCCCTCAGCGTCACAATGCGCAACTCGCCGTCCACCACACGCAGATCGACGACCTCATTCTCCTTCATCCCCAACGCTGCACGCATTGCTGCCGGAATGACCACCCGGCCCTTTGCCCCCACACGCCTCCGAACCCGAAGTTCCTCAACATACTTGGGACGCTGCCAAACAGCCTCTTGCCCTTTACGTTCCAGAACTTCCATTTGTCCCACCTTTCTAGAAAGTGACACCGTTTGTAGATAGTACCACCATTCTGCAATTTGGGAATCTTGGATCGTTTCCCACACCGTCCCATTCCCCTCACAACTTTTCCCCCATCTCCGGTGTCTAATCCCATGACTGGGAGTACGCGGTAAGTCCCGTCTTTTCTCACGGCTCTTACGACAAATTAGTAATCGAGGTAAACAATATGTCTTCCCCCCGTTCGAAATCACTGATGCGGCGTTTCTGCTTCCTTGCCAGCGCCTCGGTCTTTGCTGCCGCTTTCGCTGGCGCCCAGTCTCCCTCATACCCCAGCCAAACCAGCCAAATCGACTCAGGCGAATCCAGTTCAACCGCCTTCCAACTCGTCTCCGACGATGGCCTCTCCGGCTCAGCAGCAGCTGGCGCAGCCCAGGACGATCAAGGCGGCAAACGCGGTCTCCTCAGCAAACTCGCCTTCGAAGCCGGCGGAGGCTTCAACGCCCCGGTAAGCAGTTCGTCCAGCTACGTCACCTGGGGCGGCAACTTTACCGGTGGCGCCGGCCTGCACATCAACAAGCGCTTCTCCCTGCTGACCGAGTACCAGTTCATCGACGACAAGCTGCCCGGCGCCCTCATCGCCGAAACCGGCGCCAACGGCGGAAACACGCACATCTGGTCGCTCACAGTCGATCCGGTCATTGACCTGTTCCCCAAATCCACCAACAGCGTTTACGTCACCGGCGGTGGCGGCTTCTACCGCAAAGTCACCAATTTCACCGATCCTCAGGAAGCTGAGTACTGCGACTACTACTACTGCGGAATCGAGACTGAGAACGCCGTAGTAGGCCACTTCTCCTCCAACCAGGGCGGATTCAACATTGGAGGCGGTTACACCCACAAAATCGGCGGCCTCTACAGCGACGGCACAATGAAGCTCTTCGCCGAGGTTCGCTATCTTGATGTCCTGTCGCCAGCCTCGGCCATCGCGCCCAACGGCCTGGGAACCGCAACCGTCGGCCCAGACACCAAGCTGATCCCCGTAACGGTCGGCGTCCGCTGGTAATTAACTTCGGTTGCATTTGTACCTTGAATCCCCGTGCCCCATCCATTCGCAGTTTCATCGCGAATGGGTGGCAAAGCACCAGGCCCCAATGGCGCGCAGGCGCGTCTGCCCCACCGCAGGTGGCTTACAGCATCCCCAACACCCGCAGCCGCACCAGCCCGCCGGCCAACACCCCAAACGGCATCAGCGCCAGCAGCGTCAGCGCATACCAAACCGGCTGCATCCCGCGCGACTGCAGCGCACTCAGCGCCGCCATGGCCAGCACCACAATCCCCAGCACAAGCACATGAATCAGCGGATTCCCAGCCGAAGCCCAGGCCGTCACATACCCGCCCGCCGCAGCCGCCAAAAACGAATAGCCAAGATTCACAAAGGCATAGCCCGCTCTCGGCTGACCCTCCGCCCCCGCCCATTCGGGAGCCACCCTGGTCAGCAACGCCGTCACCAGCATGACCAGAATCCCCATGGTGGCAAAGCCAGCCAACAGCGCCAGAAATGTATGAACTAGGACCACAACTTCCTCTCCTCTTTTGGCTGAATTCCCACCTCGCCGCGCTCAATCCGCTCCAAAAAAGCCCGCGCCAGCTTGCGTTCTCCCGGATGGCTCTCGCCATGCATCGAGCACAAATCAAGAAACTCGTCGCACAGCGCATTCTGCTGCTCATTCTGCGCAAATACGCCTTGCAGCGCCAGCGCCAGCGCTCGGAGTTGCTCCGCCTCAGGCCATGGTTTTGCGCCTTCTTCCAGCAGCGCCACATCTGAAAACAGCCCATGCCGTCCGCGTGCGCACTCGTCCAGGCAAGCCATCAGTTGCTCGCAGAAAGTCTCCGCCAGCAGGTCCAACTGGCCTAAAGGCTCCGTCTCATCGGGTCCAGCTTCCTCACGAGGGTCCATAGCGGTCCTCACTTTCTGTGCAACAGCCTACTCCTTCGCCGCCGCCTTTAACATCGCCTCCAGGCTCCGCTCCACATCTTCGCCGGTTGTCGCCCAACTCGATACGCTGATCCGCATCGCCGTCCGCCCCTGCCACACCGTCGAACCGCACCAGCATGTACCTTCGGCCTGCAATCTGCCAACCACCCGCAGCGTCTTTTCCGGCGCGCCAAACGAGACCATCACCTGGTTGATCACCACCTCGTTCAGCACCTCGTACCCGGCAGCCCTCAACCCTTCAGCAAATCGCCGCGCATGGCTTGAAGTCCGCTCCACAATTCCCGCAATCCCCTGCCTGCCCAGCGACCGCAACCCAGCCCACAACTCCACGCCGCGCGCTCGCCTGGACAGTTCGGGCCCGTAGTTGGACGGGTCGCGCTGCTCCGTATGCACCAGGTAAGCCGCCTGAATCGACATCGTCGCCCTCAGCAAAGCTGGATCGCGCACCAGCGCCAGCCCGCAGTCATAGCCGATATTCGGCCACTTGTGCCCGTCCGTGGCCCAGGAGTCGCCCAGCTCAAACCCTTTCGTCAGCTTGCGATACTCCGGCGAAGCCGCCGCCCACAACCCAAACGCGCCGTCCACATGGATCCACGCCCCTGCCGCCCGCGCCGCCGGACAGATCGCCGCCGCCGGGTCGAACGAGCCCGTATTCACGTTCCCCGCCTGCAGGCAAAGAATTGTCATCCCATCCAGATGCGGCAATGCATCGGCGCGCATCCGCCCCTGCCCATCCACCGGAACCCGCACCACCCGCTTGCGCCCCAGCCCCAGCATGCCCAGCGCTTTCAGGACCGACTGGTGAACCTCTTCGCCAACCACCACAGTAATCGGCGGCGCGCCAAACAGCCCGTCCGCCTCCACATCCCACCCGGCGCGCTCCAGCAGCGCATGCCGAGCCGCGGCCAGTGCGGAAAAGTTGGCCATCGTAGCCCCGGTCACCACCGCGCCGCCCGTTCCAGCGGGAAGCCCGAACAGCTCACGCACCCACTCAATCGCGATCTCTTCCAGTTGCGCGGCCACGGGAGACTGCGCCGAGTGCGCGGCGTTCTGGTCCCACGCGCTCACCAACCAGGAAGCAGCCAACGCCGCCGGCAAACAATCTCCAGTAACAAACCCAAAGAAGCGCCCATTGGTCTTCGCCATCGTTGCCGGCGAACCAATCTCATGCAGCAGATGCAGAACCGCTTCCGCACTCGTCGCCCCCGGCGGCAGCGGCCCGCGCAGCGCGCTCAGCTTGGCAGTCGCCTCCGCAGAAGGTGCAACAGCCCGCCCGTCCACGCCCTCCAGATAGTCCATCGCGTCCCGCGCCGCATGCTTCAGCAGCGCCGTCCGCGCCTCGGAAACAGATGCAGAAGCGTGAGAAGCACGCCCCGAATTCCCATGCGAACTGTGTGCGGAAGTTGAACCCTGAGAGTCAGCCATAGATAGTCGTGAGTCTAGCACTGGGGACAGTTGCTGATCGGCGTGTGCGGGAATTTGATGCGGCGTAGTAACTGGATTGGCGACGATGAATGGTCAACTCAATTCCTGACTTGTCAACGCCCGGGAATGTCGGCCAACACATCGCTATTCTCCCTCATACTTGCGCAGCCCGCAGTTCGCACACTTCCGTCCCAAAACAGTTCTCGGTGTGGCGAAGAAAACTCCACCAAAGAAGTTCTCACCGCAGCGAGGACAAGGAAAAGTGCGAAGCCGCGACCCCGTGAAGAGATACACGGCTGCGAACATCAAAAAAGAGGCAAGAAACGCCGTATTCCCCGTGGGGAACACAAGGCTCAACGCGTATTTCATCAATGCCATGAAGGGAAAGAACGCGAGAAACTCAACAACGATCAAGACGCCGAGCCAGTTGCGCCGCTCCCTGTACGCGTGCCACTGGCTCTCATATCGATGTTCGCCACAGTCCCTCTCGCTATCTAGCATGACCAAATGATAGTAGCGACATCCCAAAAGGTGCGGCAAGGTCGCAAGGCAGCCAATTCTTCAAACCTTGTTGCAAACGCTCTTCCAAATCCCCATCAAGCGCTCTTCAACTGCGCCTCTGCAATCACCAACGAGATCACCTGATCATCGATCCCATGCTTGCGCAAACTCTCAGCAATCAAATGTATCTGCGAATTCTCCAGCCGTTCCACATCCTTGCGCAGACCCTGGCCAATATAAGCGCGGATCAGCGGCTGGTAGCCTCCGAAGCCCAGCAACGGAGCAATATCCTTAAGCTCCTCGATTACATCTTCCGGCATGCGGATGCTAATTACCGTCATTGGCCGGTCCTTGCGAAGTCGTTCCCGCATTCGTTCACTTTCCGTCTTCATAAGACCTCCGTTCCTGTGCAGTGACTGGCCGCGCTGAAATGATGCGAATGATTCCGCCCTCGCGCTGAATATGCACAACCAGAAGCAGCACCCAATCCTCGGTCATTCCGACTGCCGCATCGCGTTCTTCTTCGTCGATACTTGCGTCTTCGATCCAAATAAATCGATCAAAGAAAACCTGGCACGCTGTTTCAAACTTCACGCCATGCTTGACGGCATTTCCGGATGCCTTTTCCGAGTCCCAAACAAATCGCTGGCTTCGGTAGAGGAAATAAATATCCATCCAACTAAACGTATATACGTTGTATATTCGAAAGTCAACCCATCATCATCCTATCCCGCCGTCCCCGTCCCCACCACCTCATCCTCTTCCGCACCCCCCACAACCTCCCCCATTTCCCCGCAACCCTCCGGCTCATCCTTCGCGAACCCCTTGAAAATAAACCGATACAGCCTCCCCACCGGCGTCCTGTCCTGCAAAAACACCAGCAGCGAAGTCAGAATCACGCTGAACAGCACCACCGCATAAGTACTGTTTTGAATAAGCTCCCCGCCCGGCACCCCCTGCTGCAGCGGCAACGACGCCAGCACCGCCGCGGCCAGCCCCTTGGGAGCCATCGCCGCCATCCTTGTCGCGTCCATCTTCGGAATCACCGTGCTCACCCCAAACCGCACCACCGGAATGCGCAGCACAAAAAGCAGCGCCGCAATCGTCAGCCCGATCGTGATCCACCAGAAGTTCTTGAACTGAATCGACAGCCCTATATAAACAAAGAAAAACGTCTTGAGAAGGAAAACAATTTCTCCGAAAAATGTCTTCTCCCGTTCGTTCAATCCCACCGGTTCCAGGCTGGGAAACTTCTTCGAAATCAGCGCCCCGTGCCAGGCCACATTCCCCAGCCCAATGCCGAACACCAGCGCCGCAATCACCCCGCTGTAGCCCAGCATCTCCGTAATGCCAAACACCAGGAAGACAAACGCCACGGTCGTAAACATCCCATTCTGCAGGGTTCTCACCCGGCTCAGCAGGTTTGACCAGAAGATGGCCCCCAGCGCGCCAATGCACGCCGCAATCAGAAACGAAGCTACCAGAGAGCCCGCAACCGGCCCCCAATGGATAGCGCCCACTCGACGCCCGTCCAGAATCGCCAGGGCAATCAGAATCGAAAGCACATCGCCCACCGCCGACTCCAGGAAAAGCATTGCCGAGGCATCGCGCCCCATCTTCAACTGGGTCGACATGGGAATGACGATGGCCGGAGAAGTTCCGCCCAGCATCGCCCCGAGCATGAGCGCGATCATCGGCTCCAGATGCGCCATCTTCCATGCCACAACCGCAACCACCACTGTGGTCACGGTGAAGTTGAGCACCGCCAGAATCAGCGACCCGCCAAACGCGCTGCGAAGCGTCCCGATCTTGAGTTCCGTGCCGCTCTCAAAAAGAATGAAAACCAGCGTAACCGTAGTAAATACCGGTCCCACAATCCCGAACTGCTCCGGCCTCACCAGGTGCAATACCGGCCCAAGAATCAGGCCAATCACAATCAGCAGCAACACATCCGGAACGCGCGTCCGCGAAAACATCCCCACAAAAAGGTGCGCGCCAAATATCAAAGCCCCTATAAACGCAATCACCAGGGCCGAAGTCATCATGGTTCACCTCACGGTCCGGTTGCGGGTGACCAGCGAACTGGGCCCGAAGCAGTACCTCGATTGGATTTACCCCCGCCGCAACGGAGCAGTTGTGAAGCTCGTGCAGTCTTTGATGCGGCTTTTCGCCCCCTCGGGCGTCAATGTTTCTTCCCGCCCACCGCCAAAATGCGCCACAGCCGCGCCCGCCTCACTGCAGGTTGCGCTTGAAAATTGCGGGAAATGGCCGTATGATAACGATGCAGACGAATTTGTCCGCCCTTGTTGCCGTGACCAAGCCGGCTGGCGGAGAGATGAGTGGGCCCACAGCCCACTTTTTATTTGGGGCAAAAGTCGCCCCGATCCACAAGCACAACCCGGGGCGAGCACTCCGGCAGCAAGACCGCTGAGCAAGCGGTGCGTGAATAGGGCCCATGGCGAGCAGTTTTGCTCCCTGGGGTGACAAGAAAAATGGCGGTAAAGCTGGACGAAATTCGAGTGGCGGCGCAACGGGTGGCTGCCTCGCACGGGCTGGACGTGGTGGACCTCGAGTTCACAGGCCCCGCGAAGGACCGCATCCTTCGTATTTCGCTCGAAAAAAATGCCGAGGGCCGCGCCAGGCTCAAAGCAGCTATCGAGGCTGGCGTAGGGTTGGAAGAGCTGCCGGAAAGCCTGATTGAAGGTACGCTAAGCGTAGAGCAGCTGTCTGGTATTACGCACGAGGACTGTGCGAATTTCAGCCGCGATTTTGGCGTGCTGCTGGACGTGGAAGACCTGGTTGCGGACTCCGAGTACACCCTGGAAGCAAGCTCCCCGGGTCTCGATCGGAAGCTCAGCCGGGGTGAAGATTTTGAACGGTTTTCAGGTTCTCTGGTCAAGATTCAGACCTTTGAGCCCATCAAGAACAACCGCCACTGGCAGGGACGTTTGACCGCCGGCGCCCCGGAAGTAATCACGCTTGACCTGAACGCCGTCAAGCAAAACAGCAAGATCCGGAAGACCGGCGTCAACATCGTCGAGATTGCGCTCAGCAATGTTGAGAAAGCGCAGTTAGTGCCGGAGATTTAGAAGCAGGGAATAGGGCTTGGGGTCCAGGGTCTGGGGTTTCGGGACCATACCCATACCCCAGGCCCAATACCCCAGACCCAAAACCGAACTACGGATAAGAGAGTCAGCAGAGTATGGCCACAAGCGCTTTGTATCAGAGTATCGAACTGCTCAGCAAAGAAAAGGGCATCGAGCCCGAAATCGTTGTTGGAGCCGTGGAAGAGGCCATCGCCCTGGCCACGCGCAAGTTCTACAAGACCCAGGAAAACATGCGCGGCGAACTGAACAAAGAGACCGGCGCCATCACCGCCTACATCTATAAAACAGTCGTGGCCGACGACGAGCCTATCGAAGATCCGCTCAACCAGATCGCCCTCACCGAGGCCAGCGAACTGGCGCCGGGCGTCGAGGTCGGCAGTGAGATCCGGACCTACAAGGACACCAGCCCGCTGGGCCGCATTGCCGCCCAACTCGCCAAGCAGGTCATCTTCCAGAAGGTCCGTGAAGCCGAGCGCGACACCGTCTTCCAGGAGTACGCCCACCGCGAAAAGGAAGTGCTCAACGCTACCGTCAAGCGCATCGAGGGCCAGGACGTAATCTACGACCTCGGCAAGGCTGAAGCCCGCTGCCCCAAGCGCGAGCAGTCGCGTCTGGAACAGTTCTCCATCGGCGAACGCGTCCGCGTGGTGCTGCTCAAGGTTGACCGCGCAGCCAAGGGCCCGCAGGTCATCGTCTCCCGCGCCGCTCCCGAGCTGGTTTCCAACCTCTTCCAGTCGGAAGTGCCGGAGATTTACGACTCCACCGTCGTCATCCGCGCCATCGCCCGCGAAGCCGGCGAGCGCACCAAAATTGCCGTCCAGTCGCGCGACAAGGACGTTGACCCAGTCGGCGCCTGCGTCGGCATGAAGGGCATGCGCGTCCAGTCCATCATCCGCGAGTTGCGCGGTGAAAAGATCGACATCATCGAGTATTCGGAGGAAATCACCACCTTCGCCGAAAAGGCTTTGCAGCCTGCCAAGGTGAGCCGCGTTTCCATCACTGACCTCACCGACAAGCAGCTTGAAGTCATTGTCGACGACACGCAACTTTCGCTGGCCATCGGCAAAAAGGGCCAGAACGTCCGCCTCGCCGCCAAGTTGCTGGGCTGGAAGATCGACATCAAGAGCGAAGAGGAGAAGCGCCAGGAAGTCGAGCAGCAGATGCAGGCCCTCACCGGAGGCCCCTCCACTCCCATCGAGCAGGTCACCGAGTTGGGCGACGGCATTATTCAAAAGCTGGTTGCCGCTGGCATTACCACCGTCGAGTCGCTGGCCGACATGACCCCCGAGCAGCTCGAAGAGATTCCGGGCATCGGTGAAAAGACGCTGGAACGCATCAGCGTCGCCGTTCGCCACTACTTCGGCCGTTTTGAAGAGGGCGAAGAAGGCCATGTGCCGGATGCGGAAAGCGCCTTGCTTGACACCGAGCACGCTGAAGCCGATGCTGCGGCGGGCGAAGAGGAGTTTTCCGTGCAATCGGCCGCCAGCAAATACGGTGAAGCAGAGGTTGCCGATGCGGATGCCGTTGAAGACGATGCGGAAGCCGGGAACGAAAACGCCGAAGACGTGATGGAAGAAGCCGAAAGCACGCACGCAGCCGAGGCTGAAACAGACCTGCTGGAAGATACGGAGAGTGGCAGTCTGGCCGAGTCAGAGGCGGAAGAAGCCAGCGAAACAGCCCAGGAATTGGCCGTGGACGATGTTCCGGTAGCTGGCGAAGAGACTGAGTTGGAATTGGACGAGGATGGGGTCAAAGAGGACGGCGCATAATATGCGTCGCGTCTTTTTAATCCATTCAGGCGATAATAGGTTTTTGAAAACAATCCATTGCCATGGGGTAGCTATGAGCGACTAACCGGCGTGGGCAGCACAATTTGAAAAGAGGCGGATGAGTAAGGTTCGAATCAACGATCTCGCACGCGAGATGGAAGTCAAGAGCCGTCAGATTCTTGACGCATTGGTGGAGCTGGGCCTGTCCCAGGGCAAAACCCACTCGAGTTCGCTCGAGGACTACGAGGCGGACAAGGTTCGCGCGCAGTTTGAGCGCGCCTCACGTTCGGCCGGCCATTCCAGCAGCGCATCTTCGCGCGCTCCGCAGGGCATTCAGCCCAAGATAGATCTTTCCAACGTATCCAAGCCCGGCGACGTAATGAGAGCGATTCAGGCCAAGAAGGATGCAGCCGAGGCCGAGGCGCGGCAATCGCACGCCCCGTTCAGGCCACAGCCCCCGGTCTCGGTCGTCGCAGTCCCGCCGCGCCCGCCATCGCCGCCCGTTTTCGTTGCCACTCCGCCGCCGGCTCAGGTGCGTCCGGAACCGCGCAGAATTGTGCCCCAGCCGCGCTCCGCACCTCAAATTATCGTAGCGCCCCCGGCTCCTCCGGCTATTGCCTCCCGCCCCCCATTGGGGACGGTGATTGCCAGGCCGCCTGTCGGTGTCGTGGTCGCGCCCCGTCCGGCCGTTGTCGTGGCGCCGCCTCCCGTTGCAGTTGTGGTCAAGCCGCCAGTCGCGCCTGCCCCCGCGCCCGCCACCCGAGACGACCAGGCAACCACCGAGAAGGCCGCAACGGCCAAACCGGCAACCGCACCAGTTGTCCACCCACCGGTTCAGGCGGCTGCGCCTGCCATTGCAGAAACAGCCCCCGCCGCATCCGCGGTCGCCACACCAGCTCCGGTCGACTCTGCGCCCGCTGCTTCCGTGGCCTCAACCCCTGCCGTAGCGGCTGAACCCGTCGCCCCTGCCGCCACCACCGCCTCTGTTGCCAGCGAGGCCGTAAAGGACGCTCCAGTCTCAGCCCCCACCGAAGTTCTCGAAGCACCAGCTACCACGGCCCCCGCGCCGCGCGCCGTCGGCCACACCCATACCGCTGCGCCAACGCCCGCGTTGCCCGCTCGCCGCATGGTCATGCCCCAAACCGGCCCACGGCCTGTTTACAAGGCGCCCATTGTCACGCCCGCGCCCATCGTGCCCGGCACTGGAAACCAGGCCGCCGGAGCAGGCATTCAGCGTGGCAGGCCTATCTTCGATCGCCGCCCCCCCAGTGCAGGCGCACCGGGAAGCTACCAGCAACGCCCCCCCGGCGGTGCGCCCGGCGCTCCCGGCCAGTTCCCCGGCGGTCCCCGGCCAAAGCACATTACCCGCACCGGCTACCCCGGTCCAGGTGGAACCGGCGCGCCCGGAGCCCCCGGAGCACGCCCCGGTTTTGGCGCACGTCCCGGCTTTGGCGGACCACCCCGCCCCGGCTTTGGCGCTCGGCCCGGCGCTCCCGGTGCAGCTCCGGCCACAGGCGAAGCGCCACGCCCGGCACGCTCGCCCAACAAGCGTCCCGGCGGCCGTCCTACGCAGTACCCCAAGACCAAGGAAGGCCCAATGAAGGGCTTTGTGCCGCCGCCACGTTATGGCGGGGTGCAATATGGCGGAGAACCGCTGCCCATCACCCGCGAAATCACAGTCACCGAAGGCATCAGCGTAAAAGACCTGGCCGAGAAGCTTGAAGTCCGCGCCAAGGACCTGATCGCGACCCTCCTGATGACCGGCGTCTTCGTCACCGTCAACCAGTCCCTCGACGCCGAAATGATCAAGGACGTGTCCGCCAAATTCGGCGCAGCAGCCAGCGTTATCAGCTACGAAGAAGAGATTGCCAACCAGGCCATCGAAGAAGTTCTCGAAGCCGAAAACACCGGCGAACTCGAAGTTCCTCGTTCTCCAGTCGTCACCGTCATGGGCCACGTCGATCACGGCAAAACCTCGCTGCTCGACGCCATTCGCGAGACCGACGTGGCAGCCGGAGAAGCGGGCGGCATCACCCAGCACATTGGCGCCTACAAGGTCAAGTTCGCCAAGGAAGGCTCTCCCGCCTCCGGCCGCGAGATCGTCTTCCTCGATACCCCCGGTCACGAAGCCTTCACCCGCATGAGAGCTCGCGGCGCCAAGGTCACTGACATCGTGGTCATCGTGGTTGCCGCCGACGACGGCGTCATGCCCCAGACCCTCGAAGCAATCGACCACGCCAAAGCCGCAAACGTGCCCATCATCGTGGCCGTCAACAAGATTGACAAGCCTGAAGCCAATCCCGATCGCGTCAAGAAGCAGCTCGCCGATCGCGGCCTCATCCCTGAAGAGTGGGCCGGCGCTGGCGAGGCAGGCACTGTTTTCGTCGAAGTTTCGGCCAAGAAACGCAAGAATCTTGACCTGCTTCTGGAAATGATCTGCCTGGTTTCCGATATTCGCGCACCCAAGGCCACCCCCGGTCGCAAGGCCGTCGGTTCGGTCATTGAAGCCAAGCTCGATCGCGGTCGCGGAGCCGTCGCCACCGTTCTCGTTCAGGACGGTACCCTGCGCCTCAACGACAGCTACATCGTCGGCAACACCTTCGGCAAGGTCCGCGCCATGTTCGACGACCGCGGCCGTCCGCTCGAAGAAGCCGGTCCTTCCACCCCCGTCGAAGTCCTCGGCCTTGAAGCCATGCCCGACTCCGGCGATACGTTCCTCGTCGTCGCAGATCGTGACAAGGCCAAGGGCATTGCCCAGTACCGCAAGATGAAGGAGCGCGACTCGCAGCTCGCCAAGAGCTCCCGCGTCTCGCTCGAAGGCCTTGCCGAGCAGATTCGCACCGCCGGCGTCAAAGACCTGCCCCTCATCATCAAGGGCGACGTCACCGGCTCCGTCGAAGTGCTGGCCGACTCGCTGGTCCGCATGTCCACTGAGAAGGTGCGCATCAAGGTCATTCACTCCGGGGTCGGTTCCATCACCGAGAGCGATGTCCTGCTCGCCACCGCCTCCAACACCATCATCATCGGCTTCAACGTACGCCCCGAGCGCAAGGCGGCCGAACTCGCCCAGCAGGAAGGCATCGAAATCCGTCTGCACTCCATCATTTACGAGTTGCAGGATGAAATTCGACTCGCCATGCTTGGCCTGCTCGACCCCACGTTCAAGGAAAACTACGTTGGCAAGGCGGAAGTCATCAACGTCTTCAAGATTCCCAAGGTCGGCACCATCGCCGGCTGCCGGGTTCTCGACGGCACCATCCGCCGCGACGCCGAAGTCAAGGTCATGCGCGGCGAAGAGCAGGTCTTCAAGGGCAAGATCGGCTCCCTCAAGCGCTTCAAAGACGATGCCCGCGAAGTCACCAACGGCATGGAGTGCGGCATCGGCCTGGGCAACTTCAACGACCTGAAAGAAGGCGACATCATCGAAGCCTTCTCCACCGAGAAACTCGCCGCCGACCTCGGCGCCCTAACCACCGCCAAAGCATAGCGCGGCACTGAAGCAATACCCGAAAAGCCCGCTTCTCGCAAGGAGGCGGGCTTTTTCTATTAGGGCCAACCCCGCGCAATGCGAGTTACGGCCACCATGAACGCCAAAATCGACAAGCATGTTCATCCCCACCACACTGTCATCCCGACCGCAGTGCAGGGATCTGCGGTTGCACTTCGGGCATTTTGCCAAGAATTTCAGACTCAGGCAACTTGAGCATTTCGCTTGGTGCTAAAGACCGGATCTCGAGCCCAGCTCAAGCTTGCGTATCGCTTAAGCAACGTGTAGCGCTGCCCCCAGGCCGGCTGTCGCATGGACCTCCCGGTCCACGCTGCACTCTACACCAAAATGAAAATGCTCCGACCCCGGCCTCCGCCGCAGCTCGTTTCAAGCCCCAAACTTGATCCCGCCCCCCTCCCGCAAAATGTTCTCCCCACCCTTCCTGTTTGGATTCATTTTCTCGAAAATCTTCACGAGATCTTTATATCCGAACGTTAAGCCATAGAAAACATTAGGTTAGAAATAGTTCTAAAAATATGTTTGACAAGTGTATCTGGTTCGCGTCATAATTGTGTTGGTTACTACTAACGTTTTGGAGGTAATTCATGCGTCGTATTCTTCTTGCCACTGTTCTTATGTCCCCGCTCTTCCTCTCCGCAGCCGCTCTCGCAAGCCAGCCGCTCACCGATGCCGCCACCTCAACCCGGTCCCTGAGCACCGGAGTCGTACCCGCCCAGGTCATCTCCACTCCCAAAATCGAACTCAACCCGGCCGCTCTTGAAACCATGCCATACCAGGCGGAAGTTGTCCTCAAGCTCAACATCGACGAGAAGGGTCTGGCCAGCAATGTCCAGGTTCTCAAGTCCCCCACCCGTTATCTCGACGGCCCCGTTGCCGACGCGGTGCGCCAGTTCCGCTTCCGTCCCGCTACGCTCGACAACCAGGCTGTCCCCACCGACATGACCCTGACTGTCGTCGTCCAGCAATAAGTTCAAC
>Ga0302187_10000376_pt1 | contig 42331 bp, 61 predicted proteins | sample II_Bog_E1_3_FD_202120 | JGI IMG/M metagenome (GOLD analysis project Ga0302187, IMG submission 202120) | Peat permafrost microbial communities from Stordalen Mire near Abisko, Sweden - II_Bog_E1_3 | ecosystem: Environmental > Terrestrial > Soil > Wetlands > Peat | place: Sweden: Abisko...
GTAGCGGAAACGATGGGACCGATCAAATTTAAAGACATGACGCCTGAACAGCGTAGCGAGATTGTCGAGGCGCTGGTTGCTGATCCGGTAAGCGTGGAGTTTTATCAGCCGGACGGGGTGTGGCTGGAAAAACGCGACTCGTCTACCCACTTTATTCACCTGAGCCGCTGCTACCGCATCAAGCCCCGCCAGCTCGTCATTCCTTGGGACGTTCTGCGGTCCGATATTGTGGCGGTGGCGATGGCCGCGGATGGCTGGGTGTACGCATATGCCGCGGTGCCCACGCCAGACCATAGTGCGTGGTCGAGCATGAGCGCCGAGGTATACAGCATCCAATGTCTCAACATCAACACGACCGGAGTCAACTGGCGCGAATCGCTGGTGATGCGTCCGGGGTATGAATCCGCTGCGAAAGGGGAATGACATGTACACAACAACACTAAAGGCCCTCCGAGATGCCGGCGCTTGTTTTGAAGGCTACAACCGAGTTGTGCGCATGCTACAAAACAAGACATTTACGGAGGACGATGCCGCTCGAACATCATATATCCGAATCGTGTATAAAGAGCCAATTACGCTTGAATCTATCTGTAATAACAACGGCTTAGAGGATGCATTGTGGGCACTCCGTTCCGTGCCCGATATCGAACGCGACTGCCGGTTATTTGCAGTTTGGTGCGCTCGACAAGTCGAACATCTGAGCACCGATCCACGCGTAAAAGCATGCAATGATGAGGCTGAAAAGTTTGCTAACAACCTGGCAACGCAGGCGGAGGCTGGGGATGCCGGGGATGCTGCTCGGGCTGCTGCTCGGGCTGCTGCTGCGGCTGCTGCTGAGGCTGCTGATGCTGCGTATATTGCGTATACTGCGTGTGCTGCTGAGTATGCTGCTGCTGATGCTGCGTATGCTGCTGCGTATGCTGCTGCTGATGCTGCTGCGCGTGCTGCTGAGGATGCTGAGGCTGCTGCTGATGCTGCTGAGGCTGCTGCTGATGCTGCTGATGTTGCTTATGCTGCTGTTAGGCGCGCGCAATCGGAGATGTTTATTAAGATGTGCAATGGTTTGGCCCCATGGCAAGAGGATGGCGAGAAATGACTGATTACATCAAGCAAGTGGCTGAGGCCGATCAAAACCTAGTGGAAGCGCTAGAAGCCCTGATGGAATGGCAGGTGAAGAACGTGCGCGTTTGGCACAACAATGCATACGATCAAGCCTTTGCGGCGCTCGCTAGTTGGAAGGCTACGCGTGCCAGCGTACCGGAGCCTGAACCTGTGGCTTACGTATCTGAAAAATGTATGATTTGGCTAAAAGTCAATGCGGAACCCCTGCATACGATACTTTATTTTGACGGGCATACTCACGCATTTGGTGGAGATACAGTACCACTCTACTCCTTCCCACCAGACGCACGGGCCGAGGTTTACCGGCTTAATACCGAAGCCGAAAAGCGCGAAGAATTCATCGAGCGACTGATTGCGGACCGGCATGTTGAGTTGATGCAGGCGTCGGAAGCCACAATTGACGCTTGCCGAAGATTTGCCTATCCATTAACAGATTTATCCGGTGTTTATGCAAAGCCAATCGTAAACAAGGTAGAACAGGAGCGCGGAGAATGACCACAAAACATGAAGCGATGCGCGAGGCGCTAGAATTAATCGTAAGCCTATATTGGAAGGATGAATGGGTTTTCGTAGAACGAGAGATGCAAATGATCGAAGAGGCGGCAGAATAGGCCCTCGCAATGCCAGATGATAAAACCCGAGAGGAATCCTCGTTAGTTGTTCCTGCTGGATGGCGCGATGATGTTGAACTGGCAGCGCAAATGCTTACATGGGGGCAAGACGAAGGCTTTACTGCTCAACAGTCGAGAGAAGTTGCAGCACATCAGAAAAAACTGTTTTCTATGCTCGCCGCAGCCCCGCAACCAGAGGATCAGTACGGCCCCGACATTGATTACCTCATCGCCAGCGTGCCGAAGTCTGAGCCGGTAGCGCGGTGCCGAATGCGTAAGCACAGGGCGCAATCAAAAGTACACAAGTAAAACACTTGCATTTGCTTGTAGCGATGTGTATATTGAATGGACTTAACCAAGAGGACGGACAAATGAGCATCGAAAAACTGATCGCAGATCAAACCGCAGCCCTTGAAGCAAACACCAGCGCGGTTAAAGAACTTACCGCCGCGTGGCTGCAACTGCAGGCGCGCGCAGGAAGCGTAGCCCTAGACGAAACAGCGGAAGTAACTGCGGGCGGCGTGAAGTTGGAAGGAGCGCGCGCTGCGAAGCCGGAAGCAAAAGAGCAGTCTACTAATTCGCAAACCTTGCCCCCGGCTTCGAAAATGGTGGATACAGCCCCCTCAGCGGATGATGTTGGGTTCGCCGAAGTGCGGGAGCTGGTGATCTCTTTAAGTCGTACGCATCGCGACCAGATTAAAGCGATCAACGCGCAACACGGTATCGCCAAGTTGTCAGTTCTGCTGACCGACGAAAATGACTTTGGCAGCGTAAACGACCGGGCGAAGTTAAACGCGGTGTACGCCGATCTCCTGGCGTTGGAGGTATAAGACATGGCTCATGCTTTTCTAAGCCCGAGTGGGGCTCCCGCCTGGCTCCGCTGCCATGTAAAGGTGTGGCGCGAAAAAGGATTCCCCGACACTAGCAGCGCATCGGCGGATGAAGGCACGGCGGCGCACTTCTTGCGTGACTTGTGTCTTTGCACAAACGTTGATGCCGAGGCGTATATAGGCCGCGTTATCGGGGTGTGGCCGGACGGCGCTGATTGGTGGGCCGTAGGATATCCAGCGCCCCCGGCTAAATTTACTATCGACGCTGAGATGGCCGCGTATGTCCAGTCGTCGGCGGACAGCGTTCGCCGGGCCGCCACTGGGGGGGCCTTGTACTCCGAACAGGGGTTGAGTATTGCCAGCATCACCGGCGAGCAAGGTGCAACCGGTACTAGCGACGCGGTGATTGTATTCGATACCGAATTGACCATTGACGATCTGAAATATGGAAAGGGTTTACAGGTTTTCGCAGAGGAACATGAGCAACTCTTGATCTACGGCGCCGCAGCGCTGGAAGAGTTTGACGTGCTCGGCGATATCAAAACGCTTCGCATGCGCATCAGTCAGCCACGCCTCAATCATGAAGATGAATGGGTGCTGCCGGTGGAAGAAGTGCAGCGGCGCGTGATTGAGATTCGTCAAGTTGCCGACAAGATCATGTCGGGGCCGGACGGCCTGGAAGCAACGCCAGGTGAAAAGCAATGCCGATTCTGTAAAGCGAAGGCGTCTTGCGAAGAATATAGAAATTTCGTACTCGGCGCGGTGGCTGACGACTTTGTTGACCTGAATCGCGGGGAGACTCTGATCAGTCCGCAAGATGTGGAGCGCGTACTAGCCAGCGCCTACGGCGTAGCACCGGGCGCGGTGACGATTGATAGCGGCGACTTTCCGGTGCGCTTCGCTGTAGCTAAGCCCTCGATCCTCCCGCAACTCGCCAGCGCCGAAGAACGAATTGCCAACTCTGATGATCAACACCTTGCGACGTGCATGGACGCCGTAGACATGGTGGAGCAATGGTGCAAAGCGGTACGCGCAGAAGTTGAGCGCAGGCTGCTGGCGGGTAGCTTTAGCGATGGCCGGTACAAGCTGGTCGAAGGGCGCAAGGGCGCGCGCGGTTGGCTTAATGTCGACGAAGCTGAGGCAGCGCTAAAAGCAATGCGGCTAAAGGTCGATCAAATGTACGACTTCAAGGTCAAGACGCCGCCAGCGCTTGAAAAGGTCATTGCCGCCGCTAACCCGCGTAAGTGGGCGAAGTTGCAACCGCTAATCGGCCAGACGCAAGGCAAGCCAAGCGTAGCGCCCGCCAGCGATAAGCGCCCCGCGCTACAACTGGCAATCGCAGAACAATTTGAAGTAATTACCGACGACTTAATTTAAAGGGATCACCAAATGAAAACTACCGTAAACAACGTGCGCCTCGCATTCCCGGATATCTTCGAGCCGAACAAAGACGGAAAATTTGCAGCCGGCTTTATCTTGCCGACGGATCATAAAGGCCTGGCAGCTGTGGAAGCTGTGTGCGAAGAAGTTGGTGAGGCGAAGTGGGGCGCGAAGTGGCCGCAGGTGAAAAAGCAACTGGCCGCTGCCGACATGGGCCTGATCCACAACGGCGACGCCAAAGCGACTTATAAGGGCTATGAAGGCAATCTGTTTTTCAACGCCGTCAACAAAGTTCGTCCGACGGTGGTCAACCGCGACCGCAGTCCGCTGACGGCGCAAGACGGCGTAGTTTACAGCGGTTGTTTTGTTAACGTGATTATCGACGTGTGGGCGCAAGACAACGAGTACGGCAAGCGGATCAACGCGCAGTTGCAAGGCGTCCAGTTTTTCAAGGACGGCGACGCGTTCAGCGGCGGGGGTGCGGCGGCGGATGCGGGTGACTTTGATGAAATCGCCGACGGCGCAGACGCGGATGATTTAGTCTAATGGCCTTGCTCCTTATCACTATTTCAGATCGCCCGGACGGTACGGTTGAAATCGGTTTGAAAGTTGAACCGCCGATGCAACCGGGCCAAAAGGACGCTACGCGCGCTCAAGTGCTCGCCGCCGCCGCGCTCACCGCGATTGAGATCGAAATGAAAGACGGCCCCGATTTGATTATGCCCCCTGCCGGGCTAATCCTCAATTGAACCCGCGCCCTGACGACAGGGCGTTTTTCATAGCGTGCTTTGCGGTACGCTATGAAAAACGAAAGGCTAATAATGACTGCATATTACAACGAGATTGACCCATATGCTGCCCAATGGCTGCGCAATCTAATCGCTGCCGGGCACATCGCCCCCGGTGTGGTTGACGAAAGGAGTATTGAAGATGTCCTACCGAGTGAGCTCACAAAATACACCCAGTGCCATTTCTTCGCCGGAATCGGGGTATGGTCCCTTGCCCTCCGCCGCGCAGGATGGCCCGATGAGCGCCCCGTCTGGACCGGCTCATGCCCTTGTCAACCTTTCAGCGCGGCAGGCGCGGGAGCTGGGTTTGATGACGAGCGGCACCTTTGGCCTGACTGGTTCCACCTCATCGACCAGTGCCGACCTAGCGCAATCTTTGGTGAGCAGGTTGAAGCCGCAATTAGACATTCTTGGCTCGACCTTATACAAACTGACTTGGAAGCAATCGGTTACGCCGTTGGGGCTGCCGGTATCCCTGCTGCGGGCGTCGGTGCGCCGCACATACGACAACGACTTTACTGGATGGGCAACTCCGGTTGTGAGAGATTACCGAAACAGCGGGGGCGACGGGACGAATCCGAGAGATGTGCCGAGACAGGCCGGCTTAGCAGGGTGGCCGGCTCCGATAGTAAACGATCTTACGGGCAGCACCCATTGTTACAGCGGCAAGCACCGGGGTGGCACAAACAGGATTTGCTACAAATTGCCAGGGACTGCGAAACTAGTGGATGCTGGAGCCCCAGCCCGACTAACGGTCACTGGGCAAATGCTGACTGGCTCGGATGCCGGGATGGAAAGTGGCGGCCCGTTGAACCCGGCACATTCCCGCTGGCTCATGGGGCTACCAGCCGAGTGGGACGACTGCGCGCCTATGGAAACGCTATCGTCGCTCAGGTCGCGGAAGAATTTATCCGTGCGTACCTCGATGCTAGAACCATGGGCTGATCTAGTATGACTACCCCCCTATACCTAGATACAGAAACGTTCTGCGAAGTGCCGATAGCGAACGGTACGCACCGCTATGCCGAAAGCGCTGAGATCATCATGTGGCAATGGGCTGTCGGTGACGGTCCGGTGATCGTGCGCGACGGCGATGAGAACATTGATGATCTGCTGGCGTTACTGGCCGATTCGCAATACGAGATCGTGATTCACAACTCAGCGTTCGACCGTACTGTGATGCGCCACAACGGCATTACGATCCCGGTAAACCGCATTTTCGATACGATGATCTGCGCACAGGCGCATAGTCTGCCCGGTGCGCTAAGGCTGCTGTGCGAAGTACTGCGTTTGCCGACGGACAAAGCGAAGGACAAAGAAGGCAAAGCGTGGATTCAGCTTTTCTGCAAGCCCCAGCCGAAGGGCCGCAAGCTGCGCCGCGCGACACGCGAAACGCACCCGATTGAGTGGCAACGGTTTCGCGAGTACGGAAAGCTGGATATCGTTGCCATGCGCGAGGTGTATAAAAAACTGCCCCGCTGGAATTACAAGATCGGACACGCGGAGCATGATTTGTGGTGCTTAGACCAGCGCATTAATGATCGCGGCGTACTGATGGACCTAGAGCTTGCGCACTCTGCTATTCGAGCTTGTGCCCGGGCACAGGAGATCCACGGCGCCGACGTGGCGCGGCTGACGGATGGTGCAGTACAGACGACCGGGCAGCGCGACAAAATGCTTGGATTTATCCTGGAAGCGCATGGGGTGCTGTTGCCCGACTTAACCGGCAGCACGCTTAAGCGCCTCGTCAACGATCCAGATTTACCTGCTGAACTACGCGAACTGCTAGCGGTGCGCTTGCAGTCCAGCAAGACCAGCGTCAGCAAGTACAAACGTGTCATTAACGGCGTGTCACCTGATGGCAGGCTGAGGGGGCTGTTAGCGTTTTGCGGCGCGGGCCGTACCGGCCGCTGGTCGGGGCGACTATTTCAGCCGCAAAATTTACCTGGGCCCACATTGAAAAACGATGCTATAGAGCGCGGTATCGAAGCGCTAAAAGCGAATGCGGAGGACTTGATCTAATGCCAACAGTAATGGACTTAACCAGCAGCGCAATTCGCGGCTGCATCACCGCGCCGCCCGGCAAAAAGCTAGTTGTCGCTGACTTGTCGAATATCGAGGGCCGCATGCTGGCGTGGCTGGCGGGCGAGGCGTGGAAGCTTGATGCATTCCGTGCTTTCGATATGCAATGGGGGGTGGACGACGCCTGGCACACCGGCGGGGACATTACGCGCTTAGCGCTAAAGCGGGATTACTTCAAAGCCGCGCGCACCGACAAGGGGGCTAGGATCACAAAAGGCCACGATCTTTATGCGCTGGCTTACGCCAAAGCGTTCGGCATATCGCCGGACGCCGTCATGGAAAATAAAAAGCACGGCGACGGCCACATGCGCCAGGTCGGCAAGGTGATGGAGCTAGCCCTAGGCTACCAGGGCGGCGTAGGCGCGTTCCTGACGTTCGCAGCGGCATATGGCATTGATCTGGAGGCCATGGGCGCAGCGGCGATTGGCGGGCTGCCCTCGGACGTGCGCGCCGAGGCTGAGAGCTTCCTAGCCTGGCAGCTTGATATGGGCGGTACGCAGCACGGCCTATCTGATACCGCGTACGTGGTGTGCGAGTCCTTCAAGCGCTTGTGGCGCGCGGCGCACCCCAATGTCGTCGCATACTGGCACGCGCTGGAGCGCACCTGCATTGCTGCGGTGAAGCAACCCGGCGTTACCTTCGACTGCGCGAAACACAAGATCCGGCGTGATGGGGCCTGGCTGCGCATCCGTTTGCCCAGCGGCCGTTATTTATGTTACCCATCGCCGCAGGTTACTGATAGCGACAAGCTATCGTACATGGGCATGAACCAGTACACGCGGCAATGGTCCCGGCTCGGCACATACGGCGGGAAACTGGCGGAGAACTGCACCCAGGCGGCGGCGCGCGACGTGCTCGCGAGTAGCATGCAATCGATTGAGGACGCCGGGTACGAAATCGCGCTGACGGTCCACGATGAGGATATTACCGAAGCCCCTGATAGTCCGGACTATAACTGCGAGCATCTAGCCGCGCTGATGGCAACGCCCCCCACCTGGGCGCTAGACCTTCCGCTGGCCGCCGCTGGTTTCGAGGCGTACCGCTACAGAAAAGACTAGACTACAAGCGTGCACTTGTATATGCTTGTGTTAATCTAACTACGCAGGGGGATTTAATCATGCAAAAGTTTATTGCCTTTGTTGATGGCCGGAAGATTCGAGTAACTGCGAAGGATATTGTTGAAGCGATGGAACTTGTATCCTGCGCTAACCCGGGCGCGCACATTACGCTGCACACCGCACCAACTCGGGCAGAGCTGCGCGGCTGGCTGGCCGGGTTAACGCTGGCGGCCGTAGCGTTTTACCTCGCGCTATTCGCGGCTTACGCGGACGGCTTGATTAAATTTGGGAGATAAATGTGGGCGAGCAATGCTTAGAGCGTGATATCGAAAAGTACCTTGTAGCTAGATGCAAAGAACTTGGCATCCTATGTGAGAAATTCACTAGCCCCCAGCGGCGCAGCGTGCCAGATCGCATCTTAACCTACGACGGGATCATCCTTTTCTTGGAGCTGAAGGCGACAGGCAAAAAACCAAGCGCCGCTCAAAACCGCGATCACGCCAATCGCGAAGCGCACGGCGCAAGAGTGCGCTGGGTGGATAGCAAAGACGGCGTTGATAGGGTACTCAGGCTAATTACGCAGTGCCTACGGGGCCCAGACTAATGGCGATTGACTTTATACCGCATGGCTACCAGTCCCTAATCATGCCGTTTATCCAGCGCGTGAAGCGTTGTGCGATCTGGGCGGGCATGGGACTAGGTAAGTCGGTATCGGCCGCTACAGCTCTAGATGACCTGTCCCTTGTAGAGGACATTTACCCGCTGTTGATCGTCGCACCACTGCGCGTCGCGCGCAGTACCTGGCCGCAGGAGTACCGCAAATGGACGCATCTGCGGCATATCCAGGTGATACCCATTATCGGAGACCGGCAAGCGCGCATAGCTGCATTGCGAATCAAAGTGCCGGTGTACACCATCAACTTCGAGCAATTGCCCTGGCTGGTGGAATACTTCGGCGAGAAATGGCCATTCCACACTGTCGTCGTAGATGAGTCTACCAAACTTAAGGGCTTTCGCTTACGGCAGGGCACGCAGCGCGCTAAAGCGCTGGCGCGGGTGGCGCACACCAAGATCAAGCGAATCGTGTTACTGACCGGCACGCCTAGTCCAAACGGCTTAGCGGATTTGTGGGGCCAGCTATGGTTTGTGGATCGGGGCCAACGACTAGGCACTACGTATGACGGGTTTAAAAAGCGTTGGTTCAGACCGGCGCATACCGGCTTCGGGGTAGAAGCTATCGAAACCGCACAGGAGCAGATACATGCGGCTTTACGCGACGTGTGCATCGCGATCGACGCGGCGGACTGGTTCGACCTGCAAGCACCTATCATCAATAAGCTGTACGTCGATCTACCCCCGAAGGCGGCAGCGCTTTATGCAGACATGGAAAAGCGGCTATTTATGGCGTTGGAGGGCCACGAGGTCGAGGCGCTTAGCGCGGCCGCAAAGACCATGAAATGTTTACAAATTGCAAACGGGGCCGCTTACATCGATGACCGCGGCACGTGGAAAACCATACATGATGAGAAACTTGATGCGCTTGAGGAAATCGTGGAGGAAGCAGGCGGGATGCCGGTACTGGTGGCATATCATTTTAAGAGCGATCTCTCACGACTCTTGGGACGTTTCCCGGCGGCTCGGCGCTTGGACAGTAACCCCGAAACGATTGAGGATTGGAACGCGGGGCGGATACCGTTATTACTTGCGCATCCGGCCAGCGCTGGCCACGGCTTGAACTTGCAGGACGGGGGAAACATTCTCGTGTTTTTCTCGGTTAACTGGAATTTAGAAGAGCACCAGCAGATCATCGAGCGGATCGGCCCCGTCAGGCAACTGCAGGCCGGGCACAACCGCCCAATGTTTATCCATTTCATTTTGGCGGCTAAAACCGTGGACGAAATGATCTTAGAACGATTGCAAACAAAGCGCGAAGTTCAGGATATTCTGCTTAGCGCGATGAAAGAGAGAGGTTACAAATGACGAAGGCCAAACAGGTGGCTAGCGCACTTGCGATGCAGGAGGGAGGAAGCCACTACAAAGACTTGCCGATTCAACCGGTGGAGTTCTTCTTTAAAAATGCAATCCCATATCTGGAGGGCAACGTGATTAAGTACGTGTGCCGTCATCGGCGCAAGGGTGGAATCGAAGACCTACGCAAGGCGCAGCATTATATTGCGCTGATCCTCGAACTGGAATACGGGGTGCTGCCGAATGAGTGATGAAATCGACCTGGCCAACGACAACGCGGAAACGATGCTTTCCGCCGGAGTGCGCGACGTGATGTCGCGCGCGGCAACGATGCCGGTAGGCGAAGCCGGAGACTGCGAACTCTGCGGCGAACACTACGTGCGCCTTGTGAACTGCACTTGCGCGCGGTGCCGGGATAAATATAAACTTCCCTAACCATGCAAAGGGGTTCATATGCTTAAAAAGAGCACGAGCAAAAAGGCCCTTGGTCAGAACATCGCTACCGAGATCAAAGCGGGAAAACCGCCCAAACAAGCGGCGGCAATTGCTTATTCAGTCCAGCGAGAAGCTAAAAAGAAGAAGTGATAAAAAGCGCCGAAAGGCGCTTTTCTCATTGTGTGATTTTCACCACATACGCTTGAAGCGCTGTCAGTTGCTTGATAGCGGAATCGCCATCGGCTGTGATGCCGACGAGAGCGCTTGCAGTCGCTCCGTCAAGTTGGGCGTACGGGGCGCTAACATCCATGCTGACGGTGCCGGAGGCTTGGGGCAATCGGCCGCAACTACCGGCAGCAGGGAATAAAACTCGACGATGAATGCCCGGAACTGATCGTTCTGAATTTAATTGAAAACCGGGCCACGTGGCCCGGTTCTGTTATTGCGACACCACGTCGGTGAGAACCGGGACCGGCGGGGCGACAGTGTAGCCCTCTGCAGTCAGTAGCGCCACGGCGTCGGCCACGGTTTGCTTCTTGTCAACGAATTCGACAAATCGGTCCAGTATCTGATGCACGTCGCTGTCAACCGCAACGCCGAGTGCTGCGACATGCGATGCCACGTAATTCTTTAGGTCAGCCAGAGTCATGATTTAATTCCCAAGTCATTTTATGAATCGATCGAAGTCGTGCCGCCGTTTATGGCGACACGAATCGAACCAGCGGTCAGCGCTACCGATAATGCCACACTCAACGTGCTGGTGGCGGATTTTGATCTGAAAAAATATCCAGCACCCGACTGGGTCAGGAGCATTTGCACAGGTACGGTTGGTGCGACAAACGCGGCTGGAATCCATGCTCGTGCCTGACCGATCACGCCAGCGACCGAATCGGTGAATGTTACTGTCACCATGCCTGCTACAGCCAGCGTGCATGTCGGGTCGAATGAGACCTGCAGGCGCGTGACATAGTATCCGGGCGCGCCCGTTTGCAGCGTGACCGGCGACGTGCCGCTTGCGGAACTTAAAACCGTAGATGTGTAGCTATCCCCGACAAAAGCGGGGATCGGCTCGTCACCGGAACCTGTGCTAGACAGTGAAATGTCGCCGACTGGTGTCGTTATCCACACCGGAATAGCACCGGCGGGATTTGATTGATTATTGGGAAAACCGCTCATTGTGTCGCGCTCCGGGTTGATGGATCATGACTGTCAATCCAGTCGTTGAGGATGAGCGCATAGGCGTGCGCATCTTGCAAGTCTACGGCGTCGGCGTCGGCACTTGCTGCTCGGGTGCGAAGATGGTCAGCAAGTCCGTCTGGTAATCTGACGCCGGAGGTGCCGTCAGGAGCGATGCTGGCGGACGCGGTGGCATTGGGCATAGCGTTGACACGTTGGCAACTGGCGCGGACCCACAGGCCGCGAGAGTGGACAACACTAGTAACGTTGCTAGTGTGCGTAGCAAGCTGTGCGGCGCGCTGTTGAGCTGCCAGGTTGAGCTGTTGCGAGAGTTTGGCATTTTTAGCATCCTCGATGATGATCTGACCGTCACGCTTGCTCAGTGCGTCGGATTGTTCGGCTTGACGCTGCGCGATTCGTTCGCCGTAGGCGTGTTCTTGATACTCCCATGCGCCACCTGCGCCAAGCGCGAGCGACAGCAATGCTGCAATTAAAATTTGTTGCATAACCATCCTTTAACTGTGGTTAGCACTCGAAAATCATCAGGCGCGACAGCTTTGATTCCGGCGCTAATGGCATAACCGATTGCGCTGGCCACCCCCCATTGTGCATCGTATCCGAAATGGAAAATCGGGGCGATCGCGAAAAACATAATCGCCTGCCAGGTTGTCGGTTCTTCGAGTCGATCAACTACGAACTGAGGCATAATGCATTTTCCCTTCTACGGCGGGCAACCAGCCCGGGCAACAATTTGTGGCCGCCATACACATATCTGAGTAATTCTGTACATGCGGCCACGTGTTGTTTTTCTCGCTCAAGCGTCGGAATTCGGCTGGTGCGTAATCTGGCAACACCCGTATTGTATGCGAAATCAGTGTATGCCACCCGAGCATTATCCGGCAACCCGGGCATCATCTTGTCAACCGGCCCGAGATAATCTTCGATGCGCGATTGCAACATTCGACGACATTGCTCGGGAGTTTTCGTTTCACCAGGGTAAACACCCTGAGTTTCTCCATCACAAATTGTTAGGATCCCGACCGGATCGTGATACGCATGTAATCGGAGACCTTCATTCGGTGCGATGAATGCGACACACGCACCGATAATTCCACCAGCGATCAAGTGCTTCGCGCTCATGCTATTTTACACGGGATTGGCGTGTCCTCGTCGTAGCATTCCACGGCACACACTCGGTGATACCCATCGGCAATCTCCACCCGGCACCCGTCGGTTCGGCGCACCAATAGGATTGGAGATAAAGATTTACCGACGGAAATTTTGTTCAAATTTTTGGCGACATGCGAATTTTCTACCCCGAGAATTGGTAGCCTCGCTGCCCGACAAATGTCTTTGGCCTTAAAGTATGACATGGGTGCCGCGCGCAAGTTGATCACCGCAGTTTCAGCGTCAGTCTGGGGTACGAGCAGCATCAGATATGACAACGCCGCCGGGTAATCATGATCTTCGGGCGCCGATAACCACTTGATTGGTTTCATTGTTACCTTTCTGAATTGTTTGCCACACGGTAGTCCCAGCCCACATGAAAATTGCGGCCAGGATTGTCGCGGCAACTGTGGTTTTAATCTGCCTGGTCATTGGGCGGACGTCATCGGCCGCAATACGAGACTCGCGTGCGTGTTCCAGATCGAGCTTAATTGACAGCGCGTCCTCGGCACGTAGGCCGAACGATCTCAAATGCTCAGGGGTCAGCATATTCACTCTGACGGCTTTTATGTCCTCATTCGCGCGCCGAAGGCCGGATTCCAGGGATTTGAAACTGACATGGGATTCTTGCACCGACCTGGACAATTCCGCAAGGGCTGTCGTCTGCTGGCGCAATGCCTCGCTGGTCATGCGGGACGCCATCGAGAGTTCCCCGAGCAGCATGTGCAAGTGTTTATCGTCCGCAGCCATTTCGGCCTCATCCGGTTTGTCGTCGCTTGATTTTATCATAAATTACGCCACCAGAATGCACCGAGGATAGTCAGGCAATTGTGTCGGATGCCACCCCATTTTAGCCCTACTAGCGCGTTTAGTTCCGACACGTCTATATCTCGCCTTCGCCAGCCACGGGTCATGTGCCAGCCGGAATACAGGCGCGGATCGAACGGGGATCGAGTCAGTGCGCCATGCCTGAACCGATACACATCGCCGTTGCAATAAATCGCATATGACCCATACCGACTAAATAGAGCGATTACAAAATCCTGCGGTGATGTCGGTCGTTTACGCAGACAATAAACGTGGCCGATTTCCGGCGATTGGCCGTCATCATCGTATGATCGGACGATGTACCAGATCGCCATTCCGACCATGCATAGGGTCTGTATCAAAATGGCGAGTAGGTAATTACGCCATGCGAGCGCGTACCAGAAGGCATGAATGAATACATCAGCCACGGCGTACCCCATTACCGCTGCGGCAATACATTTTTCTCGCAATCTAATATATGGGATTACTGACAGGCACCACCCGGCCAAAATTGCAAAATTGACCGAGCGTGCCATATCGTTGAGCATCCACTCACTGGGCGTTTCAGGGTGCAGGAGGCGTATTAGGAGTGGGAATGCTAGGGTCAGTATCAGGACGCCTTGCGGGAACGACTGGCGCATTCCTAAACGGTCGAGGTCTCGCATTTTTTTTCCGTTTCATGTAACTTTGTTTCACGTCATGCCCCCTAGTGACGTTAGCCACGCGGGCACTGTCGGCCACACGCAGGTGCTCGGGAACCCCGCTTGCTCGGGCACATTACGCAATGCTTCCATCAGCGTAAGCAGGTCAGTGAATTGCGCTGATGTTAAGCTAGTTGTACCACCCAGATCGAGCTGTGACTTGTGTCGCACGTAGAGAGGTTGTAGCTGATCTAGATACGAATTGCGCTGTGTGCGGGCTTGTACGGCCAATTGAGTAGCGCTCGGCGGAGGGTTTTGCAGCGCTAACGCCTGCTCGTCGGTCAGTTGTGCCATGCCTTGAGGCCATGACGCCAAGGCGAGTGCCGCGCCATCCATGTCATCATGCAGAGTACCGTCTGCGGGGTTTTGCCAAATTGACATGATCTGTATCCTTAATTGATTAGTTTCAAAGGAGATTCGCCGCCATATAGATTGCCGTCGCTACCAAGATAAATTGCAGTTTGAATGTAGATAACCGGTGCAGCGTTACCAGTGATCGCCTTGTAAAACAGTGTGCGGATTTTCATATGTCCATAATCATTCGGATGCACGTTGTCATACATGTCGCCAGGGTTTAACTGGCTGCAACTGTCGATAACGCTGACGTCCAGACCATAGCCGGACAATTCAGCCGCCAGTGCTGCCAGCGCGGTATTGTATGCGTCAACGTTGGCGTTCGAACCGCCAAAGGTGTAAGCGAGCGCATGCGGCGTGTTGCCAAGCACAACTTTCGATTTTGGCGCACAGCTAGAATACCAATGGAAATATACCGGATTGCTTGCATCGGCATGCGTAACATTGATTGTGACAGCATGCGATCCAGCACCAAGACCTGTAATGGCGATACCGTATGGGCCATAGGCCACGCCAAGCAGGGTAGTTACCGCACCGGCGGTTGCGTAACTGCCCTTAAGCACGCCATCAACGGTGACGGTAAATGTCGATGCGTTACCTACCTGACGGAGCGTGCCAAGGATAAACACGTCACCGGTGGTCGTGAATGCCGCTGTCGCCCCAGCTGCAGACGCGCCATGCATGCTATACGCGTAACCCGTCCCCCAAGCTCCAGAAAACGATACCCCGTTTGCCGGTGTCGCCAAACTGCACTCAGACGCCAGCCACACGGATAGGGCACGCAATCCATCGATGTAGTAAGCCAAACCAGCAGAACCTTGCGCGGCATACTGCGCTTGGTCATTAGTACCAAGCATAATGGTCGATACATCACCAGCCACGGTATTTACCCCGTAAACTTTCGGAGCTTGGTCCATCACCATGTTAGTGCTGACCCCATCATTTACAGTCGTCAAGCTAAAATCAGTATTCAACCGATTTACGTAGCAATTTGCCTGCAAAGATGCGCCGGTACCTGCGGTGATAGAATCGCCAAATGCATAATGTGTCATTGTATAACCCCCTTACGTTAGCAAAGAATAAATCGAGCTAACGCCCGCGTTGGTAATCGTCAAGCTGAAACTGCAGTACGGCGGTAACGGCACTGTGGCCGATGATCCTTGTCCAGTAACATCTGCAATTGCTGTGACCTGATATCCATTAACATACACACCGGGAATTGTGCCCCCTTGTATATAAATTACCAATGTCCCTGTTCTAGGTTTAACGTTGTAATAAGTTGTTCCTGATACTGGACTGAATGGGGAGTATGATTGCCCGTAACCGTAGCTCATCAATGCGGCTAGCGATTCACCGCCCATGCCTTGGACGAATGTCGGATTAACCCATGTTCCCAGAGTTGCCTGGGTCGCTAGGATGTATCCGACAATACGGTACGGGCTTGCTGTAACTGCCGCTGTGGAGTACCAAACAGCGTTGGATGTTGAGCCAGTGCTAATTGCCGTTGAAGTGATTGTCCCCGTTTCTGACATGTCTAAACCACCAGCAATGCTAGCCACCGCAAGCGCCGGACTGCCACCATTGTATAAAACGGCCAGCACAAACATGCCCTGATTTGTGGCAGGTTGACCAAAGGTCGAACCGCTTGGAGCAACCAAAGATAATGCCGAGAAATTTACCGTTGAAATAACACCGCTATTACCCGTTGCGCTACGAAATTGCAATGTAGTGGCTGCAATCCCAAAAGTCATAGCGCCGCTTGCAGCTGATGCGCTGATCTGCTGGATCGGTTCAATTGCGATGGCGCTACTCACTGTATTGCCATTTACGACGTTTGTCCCATCACTATAAATCGTAGCAGTATTGGCACCCACGGTATTCGGTACGACAAATACACTACCCGGCGTGCCGACAACGGCGAATGTCACGCTGAAGGCCCCGGTCGTCGAGTTGCGCACCTGCCATGTCGCCGTAGTAGCGGGTAGGAATATGACGACATTGCCAGTCAGCGTGCCAGTCAGCGCCAGGATGTATTGGCCGTATTGTGCAGCTGTCAGCGTGACATTGGCATTCGTCAGCGCAATATTGGTCTGGCCATTCAGCAGATTATTTGCCCAGGCCGTCGTTGCCACGCTCGTGCTGCTATCACCCGCCGGCGGCGTGACTGTCTGACCGATACCCCCCGTGGCGAACAGCAGGTTGAATGTCGTACCATTGAACTGCGCCGCGCAGAACGAACCTGCGGCAATAGCATTTGGAACCAGCGCTCCACCTGGACCTGCGTTGAGCGCGTATCCTGTGCCGCCGTTCAGCGCCAACGTTGACGCGCCGGTATTTGCGTTAAGCGCCTTAAAATACACGATTGCGCCCGTTTTCGGCACGGGGGAGGCCGGGGAAAGCGCCACCGCGTAACTGTTTGCCGTGCCGGTGTCGGCGGCGTAGGTGTTCGCGTTGGCTTGAATCTGCGGCGTTTGCGCCATCAGATTCATTGAGCCTGCGGTCAGCAGGTTGGCGGCGATGTCCCCGGCATTCCACGCAAGCGCGGTTGTGCCTTCCTGCGCCCGGGTCATAGTGATGACATCACCCGTCACGCCGGTCACGTACACGATCTCGCGCAGCAAGCCGGTTGCGGCGTCAACGAACGTCATTGGAAAATACTGACCGGTCACGGGCGACGGGAACAGCACGCCGGAGCCGGGTGACAGGTTGGCGGTTAGCGCCACCGATGTGATTGCCCCAGCAAGCGTGGTCTGGTCGTTGTTGGCGAATAAAACGATGTTGGCCATTATTTTTTCTTCCTGTCCATATAGCGTGTCTTAGCTGGCGCGCTATCATGCGCGACCATTTCCTTTCCCACAGACTGCGGGATACCAGTGCTTTTTGCAATCTTAGGCTCGTGAGCCACCGCTTCCATGAGCCGGTGCTGTTTTTCCGAGGTCGTCGGCATGGATTTTACCTCATTCGATTGCAACGTTATACGTGAATTGGAACGGCAACTGAACAGCACCCGCATTTATCGCAGCTTGCAAAACGGGCGCCATAGCCAACGGGGCATTGGCGGTAAGCGTACTTTGTATCGTATTCAGTGCCACGGTATTGAGGGTGAAAGCATTGAGTATCGCTCCGCCGGTCACGCGGCGCATACCGTTCAATATCGTGATGTTGACCTGATTTCCTGCGCCGAAAGTGACGCTTACTTGATACGTCTGGTCGATGCCTGGATCAGTGCCGTTCACCCCGAGCAAGAATCGCATTACCCGGCGCTTCAACCATTTGATGGTGAACGCCTGACCATCGCCCTTGTAAAAGAACCATGTCAGAATTCGTTTGTACACGTCATCATTAGTTGCATAATACGATGCCGGACCAATCCGTTCCAACGTGTTAAGCGCAAGGGTGTTTAGCGCCCACGTATTCAATACCCCTACGCTCTGATTCGTTCCGCTCGGTAGCACTGGCCTCGGCAATCCGTATAGCCCGGTCCCGACCCAGTCCAGCAGCGGGCCTTGAATCGGAGCGCCGGTGTAAACTGGTAAGCCCACACTGTTGAACCAGTCCACATACTCCTGCGCTTCGCCGTTAAACGCCGACACGAACGCCTGCAGCGAATCGTCGTCATTATACTGCGTGTAGAGGTATGACGGGATGACTTGCGTTAGCATGGTTACCCCTGATTGACGACGATGTTGTTCGACAGCGCGAAAAAGTACGACTCTGGGTCGCCAGAAATCACGCCTGTTCCGGCGGCAGGCGCGGTGGATATCCCATTAATTGACACCGAAAAAATAAGTCGCGTCAGCAAATTAGTCGGCACGATTGACGACACCGCTTGCTGAAACACTTCCTGCATCTGAAACAGATTCACAGGCTGGCCCGCTGAAATCGAATTCACGTAGCTGGTCAATGCTGGCTGCGCAAGCTGCGCAACTGCGGTGCTCGAAATAAAATTCGTTGCACTCGTATTCCACGTCACCGTCACGGCCACGGTTTGCTGCGGCGGATTAACGAATGGAATCAGGTATGTGTCGGGATAGTCCTTGATGCTCACGGAAATATTACGCAGATTCGGCGTGACGACCCCGCCTGACACATACGCGCCATAACCTGAAGTGTTGACTCCGATGCTGAACGTGGTCTGGGTCAACACGGTGACGGTCAGGGGGGTGTTGTTTACGGCAGTCATACCGACGACGCCCGCGATATTAATTATCTGGCCTGTCGTGAACCCGTGATTTAAATTCGTGGTTACGACGCCGGGGTTTGCCAGGGTGATGCCGGTCACTGCCAGCGTTGATCCGGTCAGATCCAGAATGTCGAACAGACTTGTGTAAATTGCATTGGCGACTTGGTACGGGTCGCCCCCTCCGCAAAGTACCTCCCATGACGCACCCACCTGGCGTGCCGACACAAGGCGCGACTGCACCCCCGGCAAGTTTGCGAGGTTAGTTTTCAGCATTGTGGCCATACCCTGCGCACCGACGAGGCCCGCTTGCAGCACTAGTGACCTGTAGGTATCGATGCTTTCGGCAGCACCACCTGGCGTACCTGCCGTCGGGTTAGTCACGCTAAGCGTGATTGTGCTTGGGACCGACGTAATTAATTGCGTCACCGTGCCGGTGGGAACAGCCCACACGCCGCTGACGGTGGCCAGACAGTACACGGGGAGGCTCTGACCGTTGGATCCGATGATGCCGCCCTCCTGTGCCGTGTACTGATACGTGCCATCAGACACCGTGAACCCCGGACCAATCGGGAAACCAACCGATCCCGAGAAAACCACGTACACGCTGGTATTACTGGTTGTACCCTGCGGGATACCGTAAATATTCCCCAGCTGAATCAGCAATTGCTCATTCGCAGCATACGGTGACAGCGAATTAATCAGATCAACGCGTGCCTGATCGCATACGACAAGCGCCCCCACATCTGTGCTGGCGATATCTTCAATCAGTGAACCGGGCAAATTTGCAGTGTAACCGGGGTTCTGTGCAGCAACCGACGCAATCAAATTAGCGCGTAACGTCGCGGGTGATTGCGGTTGCAGTCCGGCAGCGGTAATAACAGTCGGCAGGGTCATGTGGCCACCTGGGTGATAATTCGTGAGCCGCTATTGGTCAGAATGTTGATATTGTATGTCGGGTTGACGTCGGTTGTCTTGGCAATTTGCAGGCTCGCGAAATAGCCCGAGAATTGAGACTGCGTCCGAGCCACGTAAAACGACGGCAAAATTTGCTGAATCACCGACATCTGAGCCGGGATACCGTACTGTGCGTAAAACGGCGATTCGCCAGGCGCAAGCGCCAGGCATTGCGCCAGTGTGGTTAGCCACACTGGATCGTTGTACCCATTCGCGTCGGTGTCCACCTCGACCCACACGCCATTGATTCGCCCATATGTGCGCATTATACCGGACCCCCCGTGTTGCCGCTGCCCGTGGTAACGCCACCGTGGTGGTGAGTGCCAAGCGACTTGCCCTCGGCGACGACGTCGTTTGTCACGGTGATTGGCCCCAACATAGTCGCAGTGCCGCCGCCAGAGCCGGTGCCTTGTGACAGGGGCCCGTTTAATACCGTGGCCCCATTAACCGTAAACGTCGGCGTGGTGAGTGTTGTTGCGCCAGCGGTGATGTTAAACACGCTGGCGCCTACCTGACAATTTACTCCGGTCGGCGTTAGGGTGATTACCGCCCCTGAACCGGTGTCGCGCAGCACCACCCCGTTAGGGCCGTATAGCGTCACGGCATTAGGGTCCACCGATACCCAAGCAGTATTTGCTATGGGCAGGAACACGAGCGCTGAGAGGTTGGCGGGTTGCGTCAGACCAGCCACGCCGCCGCCCAATCCACTCATGCCACCCAGGTGCGCGTCGAATGGAATGACAACACCCTTGTCTCCGAATTTAATCGGGTAACGCGCATACTCGGGTCCGAACAGCGGGATAGTGACTTGCGGTAACGTGTAATCGGACGAAACTTCAAATTTGACGGTGACGATTGCGCCGGACACGGAAACGACGGACGCGGGCAAACCCTTACCGAGCAATTGATATGCGTCGATGATTTTGTTTTGCGCAAACGCGCTCAGCGTCTGCGCAAGCGGGGTTTTTTGTGCGTCGCTCATGCCGGTATCACAGCCTCAATTGAAGTCACCCATGAATTTGCGTCAGGCTGGCGAGAATTGCCAATGTGACGAACTGACATCACCTGGAATACGCCCTGCTGAGCTGACCGATCTCGCGCTTGTGGTTGTGACGCCTGCGTCGTGATTGTAACAGACCCCTGCGGCAACTTAATATAATCACCCACGCTGATATCACCGCGCAGCACACAGCGTACATTTATCGTCTGCGGAGCAATCCACGTGGGCTGGCCGATCATATCAACAAAATTTAATTGCTTCGGGGCCGCAGTCGTGGTGCCGTCATACACAATAATCTGATTATTTTTGACTAGCATTGATACGCCCGAATACGTGCCGCCGACGATAGCCTGGCTAACTTGTTTAACGTACTGGGCAAACTGTACCAGCGTGCCGTAAAATCCGGGTTCGTCGTGCGACAGAACCAGATTCGGGCTGATGTTCACGGTGGATTTATATTGGGGAAACGCCGTCGTCAGCGTGCTGGTAATCGCGGTGCCGAGTTGTATGCCCGCTTTCCAGTTCAGCACCAGATTGGCGGTACCGTTGATTGTGCCCGAGTACGGGTAGCACACAATGTCAAGGCTTTGATTTTCACCCTGCCAATTGCCGTATGCCTGGAAAATCGTACCTTCAAGAATCAGTCCTGCCTGCGCCGGGTTAGCCAGCGGCAACCCCTTGGACATGCCCGCCGAAACCTGAATGTTTTTCCCGTTGAGGTTGGATCCCTGCGAAATATCAGCCAGCCCAATGCCCCAGAGCTTAATGTATGCAGCACCCATTGGCGACGCCATCGCATATAGCGGGATGTCAAGTTCAACAGTCAGCGCGCCGGGATTGTTTTGCCCGTTGGCCTGCAACGACGAATAAGTTTTAACCGGCATGGCGGTCGTCGGGTCGCTGATGACGATGTTGTAATAGCGCATTAGGGCGACACCTCGATCTGGGCGTTTGCAATCCGATACACCAGGGTGCTAGTGAAATATCCGGCGGTCAGTGAAATATCGTACCCGAGCGGCGAACCGATAAAAGGCATACACAAAATCAGCGTGCCGCCGAGGTCATAGATGTTGATGTAATACCGCTGGCCGAAAATGTTCCACGTGATGATGACGTTATAGGTCGTCCCGTCCAGTGTCGGCTGAAACTGGAACGGCGCGGTGGCAGTTGGCGTAAAATCGTAAGTCATAGGTCCGCCAGCAGCGCGGACGCCGTCCCGGTTAAACTCGACGCCCCATTGATCGAAGTCGCGCCGGCAAGCGTGGACCCCGTGGCCACCGCAGCGCCAGACCACGATGGGGTGGTAATCGGCAACCCGCCGTCAATTTTATTCATCAGATTGCCTAGTACCTGATCCGCTTGATTTAAAGTGAGCAGTGGCCGCTCAAAATCCCATTGCCATTGGGTCTGAACCTGACGCGTGTCGCCGCCGCTGATGTCGCGCAGTCCTTTGAGGATTAGACTCTCGTAAATAAAAGCCGGGGTGGCCACGATGTAGGTGCCGCCCGAATTGTTATGCACGTCAAGTGCCGCTTTGAGCGCGCTGACCGTGACGAATTTTGTCACGTAGCTGGACGACCCTTTTACCGGGCAACTCATTTTCAGCGAAATGTGAAGCGGTTGCGCGATGATGGCGTTTGCCGCCACGGTCTGATTTGCGAACGGATATGAACCAATGCTATTTTCAACTAGGGTACCCCCCGGCAACGGCTCGAAATGACACAGATATTGGTCCAAATCCAGATCAAAAGATCCAGACAGCAAGCCCGATGTGAAATTGGCAGCCTCGGTGATGGCCACAATGGGCAACATTTGGCCGGGAATATTTTGCGCAATCCCACCTACCATGATAATGGGCGAAATTTCATTCCCGAGCTGAAACAATGAGCGCGCGATTGTCATGTCAGTGGGCCAGTTGGTTTGCCGTGGCGTATGTGTTGCCGCCGGTATTATTCATTATGGTGATGACGCTCGACGGGGTGAAGTGCGCTTTGCCGCCCTCGTGCTTAGTCATGGCCGCAATCAGATTGGCAAGCGTCTTGGGGTCATTCATATCCAATTGCGCCCCGGGCGCATATCCAGTCTGCCGCACCACATCGCGGATATACGCCCCGGTGGCGTTATTGTCGCTCGCTGGCGCGTAGCGATTGATGATCGAATCAATGCTGTTCTCACCGTGCGCACCGTAGCGCCGCAACTGCGCAGCCATGGCGCGCACGCCGGCGGCGTCGTCCGGGAACACAGCAAAGCCTCCCACGCTTGGATACCCAGGTGCGGTGCGCAGATTGCCGGGGTTGTGTCTGGAGCTACCGCTCCATGCAGCAGCGGCGGATGTGGTAGTGGCCCGTTGTGGTGTCGGGCTCACGCCCGGCATGCTAATCCCCAAGCCTCTCAGCATAGCGCGCACGGTCGCGCGATCGGTCGCTCCATGTTGCTTGTCGTACCAATTCCACATCAGCGAGGTTTCGACCGGAGCCGAATTAGTGATCAATCGTCCCTGCGAGTCATACGCCTTTTCGTTCGGGTGTTGTAACTGATATTCGACTGCACTCGCCAATCTCGGGGACACTTTAGCGAGTGCGTCCAACTGTCGGTATTGGCTGAATTTTAATGATGTACTGTCACCGCCAAAATTTAACATCTTACCGATAGTTTTGGCGGAATCCCAAATCGCGCCGGCCAGTTCATCCAGCGATTCCATGAACCCGGAAACGTCATGCTTGAAATCCGGCGATGTGATATATTTTGCGAAATCTCGGATGCCGTCGCTGGCGCCCTGAATCCACGCGCCCATTTCTTTCGACTTCATCACGTCAGCCACGGCTTGGGTAAATGCGGCGCTGAGTTGTGTCAGCGGTCCGGTGAGCGGCAATAAGCCTTTGATAAACGTGTTGCCGATCTGGGTTTCGGCTCGATCCAACTGAATCTTCAAATCCTGCCATGAGCGCGAAGCCGAATCGGACAGCACCAGCGCTTTCTTGTCAGCGTCGGCACGTTTCACCATAGCGTCAATCTCGGCGGTGGACATACTCTTGAAGCGCACCAGGTCGTCCATGCTGAAAAACTGAGTCAGCCCGTGAGCCTCGGCACCCTGCTGGGTGCCGCCCGACGCGATAAACGATGCTCGCGCCGCTTTAATCATTGGTCCAATTAACTGACCCGCGTCCTTGCCCGCAGGATTCACGCCCATGGCGCTGAAGGCCCAGCGCTTGCTCAGGTCGTACTGGGCGTCACGAATCGCGCCCATCGTGGCGGACGGGTCGCCGACGGCCCTTGAGTAATTAACGTTTGCCGAATTTAATTCGGCGGTGCTGACACCCAGACCCATCGCCCGAAAGCGCGAATTGCTGGCGCTGGCGGCAAGCCGGTCAATACCGAACAGGCCACCCGCACCAATCAGACCCGAGATGGTGGCAACAATGCCGGACCACTTCAGTAGGGATTCCGTAGCCGACTTGATATCGCCGACCATGGTCTTTGTGTGCTTAGCCATGCGCACCATGCTCGATTCGCTCGACTTTGCGTGCTTATTAAACTTCTCTTGCTGGTCGGCGAGCGATTGCGTTGCGGCGGCGGCGGGCGTGGTGGCTTTGCCGACTTTCGCCCACGCGGCTGGCGATTCATTTAGCGCATTTTGATACTTGTCAAACGCAGCCTTGAAATCATTAAAGGGGCCGTCGTCAACTTCGATCTCGATTATTGATTTGACCGCCATCAGACGCGCCCCCCTGATTTAATTGCTCGTAAAATGTGTCGCTGCCGGAACTCGTGTGCCGTTTGATATTCGATATCATATCGCCCGAAAAAGTCGGAGAAGCCCTCGTTGCACAGCCAGTCTAAGCTGGAATGACAGAGGGTGTCACCGTCTCGCCAGAACTCTCGGTCTCGGTCAATGTCTGCAAATAGCTGGCGTATTCCGTACAATTCGACAATGTGGTCCCCGACCCCCACAGCCCACACATCTCGGTCAGAATCGAAGCCACCAGACTGCGCTTGTGCATGGCCGAGACGCAGGTAAAAAAAACAATTACGCCTTCAACCTCATGATAATCGTCGGCCGACAAAACGCCTTGATTCAGCGCCACTTCCAGCGGGACGGCTTTGCCGGACACGATGACATTAGACAGGCGCCGAATCTCGTCGATCAGCCCCGTATCCAGGCCGAGGTCGTCAGATACCCGGCGCAGCATGAGCGCCGCCACTCGCGGCCCCGCCAGTACGTTCAACCCCTCTGAGTAGATCGCGGCGAAAGTTTTCGAGATGGCCAGAAAATACTTTTCGAAAACTTCGCGGCTAATCGGCGTCGAATGGACATAGATTCGACCTTCATCTTGATCGATTGGAATAACCAAATTCAGCGCCTTGTCCAGTCTCATTTATTAGCCCCACAATGCGTTGTTGATGACGTAGAAGCCCTTGATGGTCACGGTCATATCGGGTTCCATACCATTCATCGCCATGGCAGAAACCCCGGCAATGGCGCAATTCGCAATGGTGTATTGCGGCAACGTGGTCGCGTCCGGCGTGATGTTGATGTCACCGAGAAACGTGGTGTTTTCCATCTGGGCCTTATACTGGGCGGCAAGCCCTTGAGTCTTGAGTAAATGCACCGTGATGACCACGGGCATAAATGGCTCACCCGATTGCACCTGGCCGGTCAGCGTTGGAATAAAGGTCGTTGCCTCGCCGTCAAGCGCCAGGCTGATACCCTCCTTACCTAGATACGACGCTGTGACATTTAGTGCCGGAATATTCGTGACGGACATCGCGCCACGAATCCGATTCAGTGTACCCTGCGCGATAAGCGGATTTCCGGTAGTCATAATTAGCTCACGAAGTTGGTGACGTTAAGGTTGAAAATGATCTGCTCGAACCCACGCGCCGGGGTCAGTGCCGCCGACAAGCCGCCGTATTTGCCGATTGAGTAATCACTCGGATTTGCCGAGGTATACGACGCAAACGGAATTGCGTTGATTACCGCGTTGCCCGCATACGTACCGGCGTTAATCGCCGCGACGAAGTCGGCTTGTGCCATCGACACCACGATGACTTGGCCCAGAATCAGCCCGTATGACACGCCATTGCGCAGGGTCTGCGCGCCGCGATTTTCCAGCCGGGTGATGCCTGGCTGATTGTAATACAGCGGCGCGAGAACGTTGTTTGAGCCGTTGATCACTTCATTTGCAATATTGGCGTCAAGATTGATGATAGCCCAGGCGATCGTGTACCAGTAGTTAAACGGGTTGCCGTCCAGCATGTGGCCCCACACCAACATGGTGTTAGTCAAGCCACCCTCCGCCGCAGTCGCAATATAATTAATATTGGCGGCTTTCAGCGTGGTGAGCAGTGCTGAATTACCGACGGTCGGGTACGGGGTGACGCCGTACACAAAGCTGAAGCACAGCGGGCTAACTTGTTGCGCGCTAGACGGGTTGTAATTCAGCGTGACGTAAAATGCCGCCGCGCAAGTAAACTCGGTCGCGGGCAAACCTGGCGCCTCAACGTGGGCAAACACGCAACTGTTCAGCGATGTCCAGTTTGTGTAAGTGCTGATCGTAGTAGTTACGAAAAATTTAACCAACGCCGACGGGGTGTTGAACTGACCGACGAACGTCTTAAACGTCGGCTCGGTATCCCATTCACGAGGGACCAGATAGCTAAAGAAAAACTGAGGATTTGCATTGATGTAGGTATTGAGCGCGGTCACGCCGTCAGCCGGGACGCCTGGGCCGAATTCCAGCACGTAAACCGATGCCGACTTGCCTTGAGCAAAGAACGTCGTCACTTGCGCAATCAATTCCGCCACGTCCGCGTCAGTGACTAGGCCAAACACGGTTGCTGTACCAGGATTGCTCACCAGCGGATAGGTGAACGTGCTGGTGCCGGTGATGGTTGCCTGGAACGTACCGTTGTACGCTGCAGGTGTCATGCCTGCGACGGTCAGGCCGATAGTCTCGGCGCTGGGATATCCGTGGGGCGCGGTGGTCGTAACCGTCACCACGCCACCCGACCATACCGCACTGGCGATCGCCTTACCTGCGGTCAACAGCGGCGTCAGGTCGCTATTCTGGGTCAGCAACGAATATGTGCCGGGGGTCAGCGACGTGCCACCCTGCGAGGCAATCGCCCCAGTGCGGAGCAGCTTGCTCGGCGCGGGCGGATTCGTCACGCTGACGTTAATCTGTACAATCGGGTTTGCCATGGATCAGGCTCCTGTTAAACGTACGCCACGGTCAGGGTCTGGCCGGTGCCGGGGGTGACGACAATACCAACCAGGCATGGCCATTCGAGGCCCACTTGTCCAACGGACGCCGGGATGGCTGCAATCTGGTTGCCGATCGCAGCAGTACCGGTGGTGGCACAATCGTTTGCGGATCCAGCAGTTGAGCCTGCGACCAGCACATTAATGCGCACCAGGCGGCCGGGGGTGGCCTTGACTACAGTCGCAGCAGTGATGTTGAGCGCCGATAGCACGCCGCCATGCTCAACGCGTAATTCGTTCTGAGCGTCGAGACGTTGCGAGGCATACGCGTTGCTGGTGTTAATGGCAGTGTTTGCCGCCAAGGGATTTTGAGGCATGGTTCAGTCTCCAAAGACGGCGGTGATCGCCGAAGTAATCAATTGTCGCGCGATATTACGCGACACTGTCTGATAATAGTTAACATCGAACTCGATAATCTTCTTAATCGCTATTGTACCAAGTTCCACTTGAGTGCGCTTTTCATCTTTTGGTACAGGGATGTTTGTAAGCCCCATCTGCTCGCTATCCAGCGTGAATTGCTGCACGTAATCCAAAAAATCCAGCGCCGAGAAGTTTCGCAGCCCGTACATCGTGACTTTCACCCGGTCGCGCGCTAACTGGTAATGGTTCGACATCGAGTCAATCAGCGGGGCACTTTGCACGCCCGACGTTTCCGAAATGTGAACCGTCGCGTAGGGTGGTGTGATGTTCTGGGTCGATAAAAACGACGGGTACATGGGCATGAATTTATTCAGACTCATCCAAATAGGTAGACTGTTTGACACGATGATGCTCGAACTGTCAAACGTGGTCACGTCATCCACAATTTGGCTGAGCATGGCCGGAACGATAGCAACGCCAGAGTAGTGATAAATCCCCGCCTGGATGTAAAGTGGCGCACGCCGAGAGAATGAAAAACGCACGCCCATGAATTCACCGATGTACAGCACCTCCGGCCCGACTTCGTTGAAGGGGTCGATATCTGATTCTGCGGTGAAAATTACGGTGTTGCGGTCATATGCCTCGCTTTCTTCCATCACTACGTCGGTGGAGTAATGCAGCGAGCCCTGAACCACGATCGTAGGCGCAGGCGTGACCACTGTCAGCGGGACGTTTAGCGCGGTTGAGTTCAGCACGGCGGCGTTAGCCAGGGCACTGGCGCTTACCTGATCCGCCCGCACCCAAAATACAAAGCCGTCAAGCGGCAATACTAAGCGCACATACTTGGTGAATGTGATTGTTTGATTACGATCAATCGACTCGATGCCCCCGCGCAGCGCTGCATTTAGCTGGGATTGGTTGCCGATACTCTCGCTCACGGTGGCCATTAGCTGCGCACCTCGGCGACCATGGAATCTCGGTACAGCATTGTGTCCTCGAATGATGCTCGGGGTTCGCCGCGTTCGCCCGATTTCTTGCGACTGCTCTTACCCAGAAGGGCGGCTTTCGTCGGAATACCTGCGCGGCCATCCATTTCCCGGTTGTCCAGGAAATTGTGAAATTCTTCCTGAATAAAATTCTCGGTGGTGCCAAACACGTTGGCGCTTGGCGGCGCTCCCGCCAGCAAGTTTTCCAGCGCGCCAGCCATCGTGTCGGCGAGGCTGTCCGCAATTGCCTGTTCTCGGCTGGCTGCGAACGTACCCATGATTTCATAGGTCGCCTCCAGGCGCTCGGCCACGTCCCCGGTGGTGCGCGTAGGAATCTTAGCGGTTGTGCCTCGCTTGGTCACGGTGCCGTTCTCTTTTGATTCAAGGTACGGCTGATCGATTACACCAAGCACTAGCTTCATGTGACCCCCCACAAGGTGCCGTAGCTCTGCGCAAACGCCAAATATTGCCGTCCCCAAGGGGTTTTCAGATTCTGCAAATCGGCCAGTGTCAACCCCTTCATCGCTTCGGGCGTAACTAGTGTCTGACTCGTCGATTCATCCGCAGATGCCCCCACAACTCCCGCCATAAACCCCGTGGAATTGAAGCTGGTGCGAATCGTTGAGAAATAATCAGACCCGGGTTGATCCGGTGCAAAATTAATCAGGTTGTCCCCCGCCAAGTTATACACGGCTAGCGCGTAAATTACTGACGACATTTGATTCAGTGTCAGATTCACAATTTCCAGCGCCACATCAAACGACATGGTGATGACTGGCGAATTGTCCGGCAGCGCGCTGGACGGAATACCCATCACGTTGCGGATAAACTGTAAATACTCGGCGATGGTCGGCATGCTTACTCCTTGCGCGGGCGACCGCGACCCCGTTTTGCATTGCCCACTTCGATTTCTTCAACCATTAATTCGTCACGGTCCGAATCGGCACGCCCTTCTTCTTGGATCTCGACCGACACCCCGGACACTTGACCACCCGTGTTCTGATTGAGCTGGTCACTGAGCGCGACGGCGGCTTGCTTGCGGTATTCGTGGCCGACCAGCGCCAGCACTTCATCGTTGTGGGCTGATGCGACAATGATTTTTTCCACGTCAATCGGCTTGTCAAACTGGTAGCACGCGCCAATAAACGCCTTAGTGCGGTCGATGTCCGACACGCGGGTCAGGCCGTACAGAACGTGCTGATTAACGATGTAATCCAGTGCTGCTGAATCGGCGTCCTTGTAAACCTGGACCTGCGAGCCGATAGGGATAGTCTGCTCGCAAATTTTATCTTGATCCGGTGAGCGATACGTGAAATTAATGACCTGTTTGCTGCAGTTGCCGATGTACAGTTTCATGTTGAGCGCCTTGTGTATAATGGCCCTAGTCGTTTGACTATTACCGGTAGTTAAATGACAAGACCCCGTAACCGCCTTAAACGTTTACGGGGTCGCTCACATCATAGCACCGTGTCAGGAATATTGCATACTGACGATTGTCAGTGCTTCAGGACGAACACCCCAACCCGAGGTAGCACGCAGTTCGGAAACAACATCCACCGCGCCACCCGCCAGTGGGGTAGGGATTTCACGCGGCGCCGCCATGTCGCACAGCATCAGCGCGCATGCCTCCAGGCCGGGTGACAGCTTGGCGAACTCGTTGGTGTCGATGCGGTGTGCGCTCGGCTTCTTGATTTCCGGGATGTTAATAATTACCGCGTCGGTCGCGCCCGCGCCCTTGCCAATCAAGGTGTCATCGTAAACCCAGTCGATCTCGTCGCCGTTCAGATCCAGAATGTCCTTGACGACGCCTGCTGTCGGCAAAGTACCACCACCAGCACGCTGGAACTGAGTCAGCTGCACGATATTCTGGTACTCGAATGCCCCCAGGGTGCGTTGCGGACCGCAGATAGTGATTCGAGCAGGCATACCCAGTTGCATGCAACGGGTCTTCAGCGCGCTGATTTGGGTCAACAGGAACACCGCCATCTGACCGTTGTCGTACGTCACCACGGTGGTGTTACCGTTGCTATCGGGCGGCAACGACACGGCTGTTGCGCCGTTGGTATTAACCAGACCCTCGCCATTCGCCGGGTTGAAGCCGTACAGCAGCGAATTGCGCAGTTGTTGGAAAATACCCTGACGCATACCGAGACGTTGAGCTTCGACCAGCGACGCACCCCATTGCCCGAAAGCCGCGGTGTCGTGATGATCGTACTCCGCCCGAACACGGAGCAGGTACGACGGGGTGGAAATCATGCGGGCGTTGACAGTGACGCTCGGCAGCATGTTGCCGGCGGCTTGCGCGGCGGTGACTTTGGTTCGGATATCAAACGCCTTGATGTAAGCGTACAGATCACCCTCGCCCAGGCGAACCATGGGGTTGCCGGTCGCCAGCGTGTCGAATGCGCCAGATGCTTGCTGATACTGCAGCAACACTTCCGGCATTACATACGACGGGTGCATCTGTACCCAGCTTGGGGTTACGTTAGCCATGAGTCATGTCCCTTTAGATGAGAATCAGAGCGGCGTTGCCGGTCGGAGTGAAGTTTGCAAAATTGTTTACCGAATCGTAAACAATGGTCTTGCTGTTGCCGGTCAGGATCTGCAACACCTTGACGGGTAATGCGGCCGAGGCTGCGCCAGCGGTGCCGAACGTGGTTTCAGAACCTGGGTTAGTCGCCAGCAGATAAGTAAACGTGGTGGTGCTGGTCACGGTGACTTGATATACGCCATTGTAACCCGCCGGTGCCGCGCCCGCGATGGTGACATACGCGCCGGTGCTCACGCCGTGAGCTGAGGTGGTGGTCACGCTCACCACGCCACCCGACCAAGTCAGACCTGTGATGGCCAGTGTGGCGGCCATGGTTTGATACGGAATCAATTGTTGGTTAGTCAGATCCCAGCCGACGAGCTGGTTAGACATGCCGCCATCCAACGATGCCAATGCCGCCGAGCACTGCACCGCAACGCGATTTTCCGAACCGTAGCGAACATACGGTACAGTCATGCCCGCCGAGAACATCGGCGCGCTAGATTGCGGGGTGGTGATGCCGTTGGAGCCTTGATTCAGGATCGAGAACCCGGCGATGTTGGCGGCGCTCAGTGCGCGACCAATAGTGGAACCCAGCACGCTATCACCGCCGGTCGGAATCGCCTCATAAATAGCGACACCTGCCCACATTGGCAGGGTTTCGGTGGTGGCCAGCGCGCCAGTCGAGATTGAGAATCGACCTGCGGGGTCGTCCAGCATCTCGCCCTGGTAGAAGCCGTTCGACTGAACGGAAAACGAGCCGACTACGTTGGTAGTGAGCGACGGGTTGATGCCGATGGTGTTAGCCATGTGTTATTGCCCCTTATTGATGCCAACGAGCCGACGACGGCTAGGCGATTTGAATTGGTCCCAGCACGCGGACGGGTCGCCAACGAACGAGGTGATACGGCGCCCGGTTGCGTCATTTTTCACCACTTCACGCAGGGTGTGTTTCGGCACATCGAGCGGCGACATGGCGGCGGATTGCGCGTCGGAATAAATCTGAGCTTCAATCACACCAAACAGCTTAGCGTCAGTGATGCTGGAAATATTCATGTCGGCGTAGGTTTTACTGTGCTTCTTGAATCGAGCGGCCATGCGCTGGCGATATGCGAACGGCGATTCGCCAATCAGCGGAGCGGGCGCGCGCTCACCAAACGAATTGGCCACGCTATCGGCGCGAGCCTGGGAGTCGGCCAGCTCGGCTTCCTCACCGTCGGCGCGCTCACGTGGCTGACGGTCGGCAAGTTCGGCCACTTGGCTGCGCAGAGCATCGCCGTCTGCTTTGCTCATGTAACCGGCATCAGTGTCGGCAGCGGTCGGCATAGGTTCGGTGGGTAGATTTTCCGGCGCTTCCGCATCAGGCTTTGGTGCTTGCGCCGACACGAGTTTAGTCAGCAGTGCCAGCACCTGATCCATCTTGCTATCTTCTGATTTTTCCATCGCTTCAAGGTTCGCCCCTTCTGCGTCTGGTTTCTTTACTTCTTCCATATTTGGATCTCCGAGTTTATCAACTTTCACACCAGCCGGGGAACGGCCTTTATCCCACACACCACTTTCACAAATGGCGAGGTGGTCAAGCAATGACGGCTTGCCTTCAATCAGAATTTCCGTGTCGTCGTCAAGCTGCAGTGTACTATTTACATCAGGATTATGAAACACCACGCTAGGCGAGGTGCTCATTTGTTCGTTGCTCATAATCTGAATCGCGGATTCGTCGTAAATTCGGGCAACCCCCCACACCTCGTCGCCGACGATATACGGCAGAACAATCGACCCCACGTTTCGCTCATGATATTCGTCAGACGTGAGCGACCCGTCTTCAGGATGCTCAAAAATCACGGGTAAGCCATTGCAGCGCGCCAGGAACGAATCGTTCAGATAATTTTCTGGGGGGCGATACGTGTACTCGTCAAATTTAGTCCGGTACGCCGTGCCGGTCCCGGTGATGCGCACGGCGAACAGTGCCATGTTGTCCAGAATCTGTGGCGATGGCAGCTCGCCGTCACGAATCGCAATAGCAATTTCAGTTTCGTTCATCGTTTAATCGCCTCGCGCCCGGATTTAGTCAGCATAGTATCGGGCAAATCGCGTAAATTGTACAAATACACATAGCTGCATGAGCAATATACCTCTTCACCCGGTGCGGTGATTTGATCCGTATATCCGTCTGGACCGACTTTGACCAGCCCTTTTTCTTGTGCCCAATTACCACGAATTAAATAAATTCGTTGGTCCCTATCTTTATGGTCCTGGCGATAGTCGTACCCAGGCGAGCGCCAGTGTGAGTGCCACTTGCCAGCCAGCGCGCCGCCATCCACGGCGAGGATGTTGTTCAGGCTTGATACAAATTTATGACCCTGGTCGATAATTACCCGGCGCTCGACAAACGGCAATTGAGCCAGCGATTTGCGCACGTCGGCTTTTACGTATTGCTTATCGACCGCACGCGAACCACCTGCAGGTATGCTGGTCGCCCAGCCGCTGAATCGTTGAAGCGTTTTCTCAATGGCGGCCTGCCGATTCAATTTAATCAAATTGGCGCTGGCCATGATTCGTCGATCCAACTCGGCGCGTAATGCCGGCTTGACCCGATCAATTGTGAACCGCGCTATGCCGGGATGCGTGCGGAGAATGCCGCCGTTGTCGATCTGCTTGCGGAACGTTGCGCGGAACGTGTCAATCATGCGACGCGTCACCAGATCCTCGGACACCATTGCGCCACCCGCTGCCGAACGGATTCTCGACTCCCAGGCGGCAAGCTGCTCGGGTGTCTGATATCCGTTCGTCTCGAATTCCCGAATCGCTTCGGTCAGCAGCTCGTAAAATGTCATAGTGGACGCTCGCCTTTAGGCTCGGGTTCCGGTGCGGACGGCTCCATCATAGGCTGCGGCGGCTCATAGTCAGCCATGGCCTGAGCATCGATTTCCAGCGGCGACGTAAACATGAGTTTATTCTCGTTCATGTTGTCGGCGGCCCACTGAACGATTCGTGCTTTATTATCCGGGTCGGACTGCGGCAACAAAATTTCAAGCAGCGATACGATTGCCTTAAATTTGATGTCCTCGACTTTAACCTTTTCCGATTCGGGTTCAATCAGAAACGACGGCCACGCGGCGGTAAACGAATTTTTCCACTGGTAAAACGCGGTATTAAAATCGACGTCGGCATATTCCGGGAACTCGGCTTGAATCGCTGCGTAAAACGCCGGGTTCCAGGCGCGATACTGAACGATCACGTCGAAGAATCGATACAGGTCAGACATGGTGCCACGCAGATTTTCGATGTATCGCGCCACCGCTTTAGCATCCTCGGTGCCCTCCCCGAAACCCTCAGCAAACGTTTCGCCGTTCAGCAGTTTGGCGGGCATGTCCGCAGCGCTGGCGATATTTTCAAGGATGTTTTTCCGACTCTCAGACATGGCCATATTGACATTGGTCATGTCCAGGGTCTCAATGCTTTCCGTTTCGGATATTGAGATGACGTTCCCGGTCTGCGCCTGTTGCAACAAACCCCGCTTGATGTCGGTGGCTTTCTGCATCAGGTTGCTCACGATTGACCCAGCGGGTTTCATTTTTGCCACGACCGCGCCAGCTTTGAGCGCCACCAGGTCGTCGGTGAGCATCGACTGGATAAATGACTTGAGTGGGAATAGGGCACGCTGAAACACGGAGCGGCCCACAAAGCCAAATGACGACGAAGTGAAGGCGATGTATACCGGATTCTCGTTCATGACCACACACGCCCGGCTTCGGTGATACGGCTGACCCGCGACGGCGACACCTTGGACCTTCTGGTAGTCTGGCGAATTGGGATCCTGATTGAGCACCAGCGACCCGGCGGTATTCAGTGGGTCCAGGACGTTGAAATATAGATCCAGTTCTGGCAACTCAGTGAGTTCAATCGGGCTATCAGTCGGGACTTTTGGTGCACCAAAAATGATGGTCCCAATACCGTACGTGCGGACATTGGTCATAACGGCAGCGATATGCTCGTCGCATTTCAATCGACCCCATTCGGACAAAAATGCCTCGCGCACTTTCTCTTCGGGCCCGTTAGGGATACTGATCGTTCGCGGCTGGGATTGCGCCAATTTAACCGGACCGTCCACCATTTTGCCACCAAGCGGGTGATACAGGTAAATGGTTTTGCAAATCTGGTACGACGGGTCGCTACCTGGCTCAATAGTATCGGCGTTCATCAAGTCGGTAAGTTGTGACCCGAGGCCTGTTCCGGTAATTGATAAAGTGCTCATTAAAAACCCTCGCTATCGCCCAGGCCGATGGCCACGCCGTAAGTAAACGTATCAAATAAATCGTCGGCTTGGTCCTTCTCGCCGATTTTAAAGCCTAGCACTTGCGTGAGAAAATGATTGCGTGTCATTTCCTTATACGTCGTGAGTTTATCATATGCGTACCGGGAAATCTTCACCTCACCGCGATGCACGTGACCCGATATCGATACGGCGCGCTCCTCTTTACCCACGGCGGTCAGCTTACTATCGATTGCGTGCACGTTCCAGCCGCGTCTGACACCCTGCTGAATCAGGATGATACCTGACGCCTTATCCTCGATGTGGATGCCCTGGGAGCCATACCGCGCCCCGCAAATACCCGCCAACTCCTCGCAGCGGGCGAACTGACTTGGCAACCACGCTTCAAGCAGAGACCCTTCAATCTGAATCAGCTCCCAATCCAGCACAATCAGGTGTGGCGTAGGGAATCGGCAGTAGCCCCAGAACGTAATCCCCGTCCCGTCATTCTTCGACCCGGTTTTAATTGCGCTATCCAGCGTGGCATAAGCGGTGTCGATTTTTTCCGGGTATGGGACCGGCTCGCCGTCCTGCAGCATCGCGTCCAGGCTGAAAAACATCGCGCCGGACCAATTCACGAATTCGGCCAGGTACTCTTGCTGATAAACTAGTGGGGGGACCTCTGACGGTAGCTTTGCGAGCGCCTCCCGACTAATCATGGGATTTGCCGAGGTTGGAGCGTGAAATTCTTTCCAGCCCAATTTTTTATTAGTGCATGCCTGGTAGAAGAAATTTTCGTCATCGACGCCCTTCGGCGTCCCGGCCATGATTGCGTCACCACCATAATCCAGCAGTGTCGGCGCAATCGACTGCTCCCAGGTGTCACGCAGCCCACGCTTGACCAGCGAACCCTCGTCGATAATCACGTGGTGATATTTACGCGACCGGCCGGCGTCCTCGTCGTTCAGGGTCCAAAATTCAATCGCGCCCCCGGTCTCCAATTCGATGATGGCATCAATCTTGGAGGCGGATTTTACAAGTGGCCGCACCATCTGCAAAATGCGCTTGTAGGTCGGCAACAGTAGCTTATACGTCGGAGAAAACCAGCCTGTCAGATCGCCGTGAGCTCCCCAGTTCGACGCGATATTTTCCAAGGCTGTCGTTTTGCCATAGCGCCGCCCACAACGCCACACGCTGAATCGCGCACGGTTTTTATAAATTCTGGATTGGTCTGCGTGAAATTTTTGCAGATGGATTGTATCGCTGTTAGTCATCGGGTGAATTTACCACGCGTATAACACGCTCGGTATCCCGCTCTTTGACAGCCTCCTTGTTGGCCGCCAGGAGGTTTAGCGCGGTTTTCTCCGACTCGTTGGCCACTTGGGTGAGCCCTGCAATCACGCGCTGCATCTTCTGGCCCTCATCGGCGCCCGCATTAGTCCGTGTCACCATTTCGGCATGGAACCCCGCTACGGCCTTCAGATGCGCCCCCGTACGTGCGCCGGAAATAGCACTATCAGCCAGGTACATCGATGCCGCCCGAAGTTTGTTTGCCAAGCTTACGGCAGTGATTTGCGAACTCGCAGGAAGAGCCTTTAAATTTTGCTCCGCTGCAAGTATCTGATTTGCAACGGTTTTAATTTGTTTGTTTTGCGAACCAAAGCGTTTATTGATGGCGACATCGCTGACGCCGAACTCGCGCCCCAGTGGTCGTGATTTTTCGCCGGCCAGCAAACGTTGTTGAATTTCAGCCCATTGTTTGTCGGTCAGCTTAGACGGTCTGCCCATGCTATTCACTCCGTGTCTCAATGTTCGCAGTGTAGCGCAGGCCGCCGATTGATGCACCCCCACCGACACCCGCGATCAGCCTATGGCATCCCGCAATGCGGTTTGCTGCCACGGCGGGGGCTCTACATGCGCGTGTAGCGCTATAGGATATCTGCTAGGTCCTCCGACGAATCTAAATCGCTATATGACGCTATCTCTGCCGCTTTCTGCTTTTCAGCCAGGCGCGCTGCCTTGCGCAGCTTATACACTTCCCGGCTGCGCGCGGCGCCGCACGGGCGACAGGTAGCCATGAATCCGATAGATGCACTTGCCGCCGAACTAGGCGGATAACAGTTCAAAAGTCGAGACTCCCCGCATTTAGCACATTTGATCGTATCGGTTGTGCTCTCCGTTCCCGTCGCACGTTCCCGGTGGACGCGCAACTTTTGCCGTGCGTACTCTGCGCGCCCGCAATCCAGGCAAACGCCATACGACCAGTTGCCGGGTTTTGAAGTTCGGTACATCTCTTTTTCGTTTTTGCAGATTTTGCAGATTGCCATTTTGTAATCCCTAAAAATGTTGGGTATCTACGCTGCCATGTGCCTGCCACGCCTGGAATGTCTTCTCCAAGGAGAGACATCCCTATCCGTGGCGCGGGGCGTGGCACACACATGGTCAGCTAGGATTATACCGGGAATGCCTGCCACGCCGTGCCACGCGTGGCACACATTCCAGGCATGGCAGCTTTTTATGCGGATTAGCGAAAAATTACTCACAATCCGCATCCGCAAAAATTACGCATCCGTCCTGAATCCGCAAAAATTGCGCACTCACTAAGCGTTCAATCGCCTTAGTTACGCGGTAGGCGCGCTTGTCGCGGCCCCCACCCTGCACGAGTTGAGCACTGGCCGCCTCGATCAACTCCACCTGCGGTACGCCATCCGCGCCCAATCCGTATAAATCGCGCAGTACATTGAGCACCAGCGACCCCACGTCGCCGATCTTTTTATCCGGCGCGGCGGCTTTAGGCGGCGCGAAGTCGCCGTACTCGACGATACAACTGGTTATATCGTCGCCGTCCTCGTCCGCACCGAGCACCACATCTAGCAGCTTGAAACCAAACTGCGCACCGTCCCTGCCATCTTTTAGTTTTGTGACCTCAACGCAACGGTTGTTGTCAAAGCGCGTTACCTCCAGCTCCACGTCCGCCGCAGCCCGCAGCCCAGACCAACCGCGCGCGCCCTTGCTAGCATCTTTGCCCGAGTGGTGCACCAGCAGCACCAGCGCGCCGCCAGCGGCCTTGCCGATGTGTTTGCAATGCCCGAGCGCGCGGCCGATGTCCTCGCCTGCATTTTCGTTGGCGCCAGGGGTCACTTGAGCGAAAGTGTCCATGACGATCAGATCGTAGGCGCCTGCGGCTTTGATATCGGCGACCAGCGCCTTGACGCTGGCCGGGTCGATGAGATTTGGCGTCACGTCGCTGATAATGTCTATATTGAGCTCCGACGGCGGTATCGCGTATTGATGGCAATACGCTTGCATCCGCAAGTTGAAGCCGCCCACGCCTTCTGCCACCACATAAAGGACCCGCGCAGGTCGTGGCGCCTTGTGCCCATTCCAGTCCAGCCCGCGTGAAAGCGCCGCGCACATGTCGAAAGCCAAAAACGACTTGCCGGAGCCGGATCCCCCAAATAGCACCCCGAGTTGCGCATGGGGCAACACGCCTTTGATAAGCCAGGATACGGCACGCACCTGCGCCATAAAATCCGCCGCAGAACGGATTTTGAAATGCCCTCCGGCGGGAGTGGCCGGTTCAGGAATGATTTCGAAGTCGTCAGCACGTGCGACGTCTAGTCCTAGATCTACGCCGTGCGACGCCGCCTGACGCACTAATGCACGCGCAGTAATAGGACGGCCCCCCGACTGGCCAAACGACGTCCAGCGGGCCTCCAGCGCCTCACGGCCAGGGTACTTACCGGACAAGGCGGACCACGCGTCCCAAAGGGCAAAGCCATCGCCCAGCGTCTCGTGGTGCAGCGCCATGCCAATGTGTAGCCAATCATCGTGCCCACACTCGGGGTCAAGTACGGTCAGGCACTGGTTAATCTGGTCCTCAGACAAACCGATAATGGGTTCCGATTCGGCGGCATACCCGTCATGCGAGAGTGCGCGGGCAAAGCGGGTGCCACGGTATTGCATCAGTGCAGTGGACGGCGGCGCGATAACGTTCTCGCATGCGGTCAGCTCGGTAATATCCAGCGCGTTACCAGTAACCGTCACAAAACCGCGAGACGAAAACGTTTCGAAGCCGATAGGCTGCTCGCGAGTGCCGTGCGACTTGCGATTGCCGAGTTCGCCTGTGATAAAGGCCCGGATGCCGGTGCCGGACGGGCTGTACTCCGCGTAGGTGCCCGCGATGGCCGCTTCGACCTCCGGCGCAATACCTGACGCAGTAACGCAATCATCGAAGTCCAATGCGGTGACGTTGCCGCCGTCTAGCAGCGCCACGCCCACGCCGCTATAGCCCCGGCGGATCGCCGCTTGCAGCGCCGCTTCGAAGGTGGTGAGCTGCGCGCGATCTTGCGCAGACCCGTTAACCCCGAAGCGCCGCGAACCGCTGACGTAGTACGGGATTTTTCTCGGCTTCTTTTCGCCCTCGATGGACTCGTAGCGCCAGATCAGCCAGGATTGTAAAGCGCGGAGCGGGGCCGGAACATGCATGCCCGCCAGGTGGGGAGTGATGTGATTGACGGCGGCGCCCATGCGTCAGCCCTCGCCGAATTGCGCGGGCAACACCACCAGGTACTTAGGCGGCGCAAGCCTGGCGCGCGGCACTCCGTAGGTGGCCTCGATCTCGGCCACCCGGCCAATGGGTACATAGCCGTTAAGCGCCCATTGCTGGACGGCCTGGTACGACACACCCAGGGTGCGGGCTACGGCAGAGATTGACCCGGCGATAGCAATGGCTTCCGCGATGCCGGACATATTCGGGTTGTGCATGATAGCTCCTTGTTTGATGCCCGAAGGATAGCGCGATAGGGGTGTTGGCCACAAGCAAATTAAAGTACAAGTATTTACTTGCATTTGCTTGTGAGGTGCGTTACAGTGAGTACATCAGCACAGGGGGGAACAAAATGATCTACCTAATGAATACGCAAACTGGATCTGTTGATACTGCGGAAAATTGGAAATCGGAAGGATTTACGGTTGAAAATTCAGATTTGCGCCAAGTAGAAAAAGATGAAAACGGCGATTGGGGGGAATCAGAATGAAAACAGTATTTGTAGTTTGCAAAACCCACGCCGAAGCTATCGATGCAAAAGGTAGCGACTGGGCAAAAATCGTCAAAGTAGACGGCGGATATATGTTTTTTGAAAGCATGGCAGATTATAAGACTTGGAAAAATCAAAAATGAAAATAACATATGCGGCCGAAGGATTCGACCCGAAAGACGTTACGGGGAAATATGTTCGATGTTCAGGGCGCAGTCCTGATTACAATTTTGTCGTATTTGAAACTGCTACTTGTCATCAAAAAGGTCAGTTTTACGGTATGGCCGGAATGGGTTATACGCTAAGGGAGTATCAAACCTCCGGTGCGGAAATCCCAGAGGCCTTAAAACTCAAATGTATAAAAAGTAAGTCTACGGAGAAATGGATATGAAAACCGCCCAACCGCGCGCCGAAGTTCAGGTTGAGAATGCGAGTTACACGGTGTGCCGGGTAAACCAAAACAGCCACGACGCATTTCTAACTGTACCGTCAAAGCGCGCCCGTCACGGCGTTATGCTAGCGTGCGAGCACCCGCAATTTGATGACTATCTAGCCGCGTTTCAGGAAGATGATGCGCCCGCGATAATCTCCCCACTGTGCCGCGCGCTTTTGCTTTTAAGGGCATAGGGGCTAAAAATGAAAACCAAATCAGATATCGTTCACGAATTGCGCCAGGCTATCGGCGTTTCGCAAGATACCGCGGGGCGCATGTTTAACGCGATGCACGAAAGCGGGCAAATTTATTACCGCGATAGCGTTCACGGCTTTGCGATTCGCCGGGGCGCATACCTAATCACAATTGCCTCCAACATAAAGCTGCCGGACTTCATCATTTAAGGGGTTGAAAATGACGTACCCACTAACCACGACACTGGTCGCCCTGCGCGAAGCTGGCGCATGTTTTGAAGGCTACAACCGAGTTGTGCGCATGCTACAAAACGCATCCTTTACAAGAGGGGACGCAGCGCGAGAGTCATACATCATCTTCGCGCATAAAGAGCCAATCAGTTTGGTTGATATTTGTAATAGCAACGGTTTAGATAATGCGCTGTGGGCATTACGTTGTGTTAAGGGCAACGACAGAAATATCCGATTATATGCGGTGTGGTGCGCTAGACAAGCAGAGCACTTGAGCGGCGATCCACGCGTAAAAGCGTGTAACGATGTGGCTGAAAGATTTGCTAACAACCTGGCGACAAAAGAAGATCTGGATGCCGCTAGGGCCGCCGCCGAGTCCGCCGCTAGGGCCGCCGCTAGGGCCGCCGCCGAGTCCGCCGCCGAGTCCGCCGCTAGGGCCGCCGCCGAGTCCGCCGCCGAGTCCGCCGCCGAGTCCGCCGCTAGGGCCGCCGCTAGGGCCGCCGCCTGGTCCGCCGCTAGGGCCGCCGCCGAGTCCGCCGCCGAGTCCGCCGCCGAGTCCGCCGCTAGGGCCGCCGCCTGGTCCGCCGCTAGGGCCGCCAAGTCCGGACAAAAAGAAATGTTTATTAAAATGTGCAAGGGTAACGCCCCATGGCAACCGAAATGAATGAGGAAAAGAAGCGCGCGTATAGCAGCGACAAAACACCGTTTGAGTTCGCAGAAATGATATCGGCTTTTAAGGCTGCGGGCGATTTGAGCCTACCAAAATGAGAGCGCAAACTGGCGGGAGATAAGTTTATGCCGATTATCAAAAAGCAAGCGGCCGCTAGAAAACGCGAACTCGAAAAGTGCCCGCGCAAGTTTCCGAAGTTTTCGGAGGACTATACAGCGTCACTAGCATCGTACCGAAACGCCGAGGGCGAGCGCAGTAGCCCGCTGCTTACACAAGAGTACATTAGGGCGTACTACGCGCTTAACAGCTTACATTTTAAGGGGTAGCGGAAACGATGGGACCGATCAAATTTAAAGACATGACGCCTGAACAGCGTAGCGAGATTGTCGAGGCGCTGGTTGCTGATCCGGTAAGCGTGGAGTTTTATCAGCCGGACGGGGTGTGGCTGGGAAAACGCAAATCGTCTATCCACTTTATCCACCTGAGCAGCTGCTACCGCCTCAGGCCCCGTAAGCTCGCCATTCCTTGGGACGTTCTGCGGTCCGATATTGTGGCGGTGGCGATGGACGCGGATGGCTGGGTGTACGCATATGCCGCGGTGCCCACGCCAGACCATAGTGCGTGGTCGAGCATGAGCGCCGATGTATACAGCATCCAATGTCTCAACATCAACACGACCGGAGTCAACTGGCGCGAATCGCTGGTGATGCGTCCGGGGTATGAATCCGCTGCGAAAGGGGAATGACATGTACACAACA
>Ga0302187_10000402_pt1 | contig 40644 bp, 36 predicted proteins | sample II_Bog_E1_3_FD_202120 | JGI IMG/M metagenome (GOLD analysis project Ga0302187, IMG submission 202120) | Peat permafrost microbial communities from Stordalen Mire near Abisko, Sweden - II_Bog_E1_3 | ecosystem: Environmental > Terrestrial > Soil > Wetlands > Peat | place: Sweden: Abisko...
AGGAGGCGTGCCACGATTCCATAGCGTGGAGAGAAGAGATAGGCGGCACCTAGGAAGATCGCTAGAATCATGATGATGCAGGGACCGGAAGGGATATTGGCAAAAAAGGAAAGGAAGAGTCCGCTGATCGAGCCAAGAAGGCCAAGAACGGCACCCCCCCATAACATGCGGGAAAAGGAGTCGGTCAGAAGATAAGCTGTGGCGGCAGGGAGAATAAGAAGTCCCAGTGAAAGGAGTACTCCGACGGCTTGCAGGGAGGCGACGAGTCCGAGTACGGTGAGGATCAGCAATCCTGTCTCCAACCACGACACGTGAACTCCTGAAGCACGAGCCACAGCCGCATCGAAGAGGGTGAGTAGCAACGGGCGCTGAAAGATGACGAGAGTTGTGAGTGTCAGGAAGGCAGCCGCATAGGCAATCCAGAGATCACCGTTGCTCACGCCCAGAATATTACCGAAGAGAAAATGTGTCAGATCGACCTTCACCCGAGAAAATCTGATCAAGACGATTCCCAAGGCAAACGCGATGATGTAGAGCGAAGCCACGGCTGTTTCATCCTTGAGTCGTGAGTTACGAGCAATCAACGCTCCACCGAGAGCGACGAGCAGTGCGGCAATAAGTCCACCGAGCAGAAGTCCACCAGGAGAGAGGCCGACAAGCATCGCGGCAACTGCCATGCCCGGGAGAAGTGAATGAGAGAGAGCATCTGCAAGCAGGGCCTGCCGTCGCAGAACGATGAAAGTGCCGAGAAATCCGTTGGTGAAGCCGATCATCGCACAGGAGAGCAGGGCGCGCTGCATGAAGGCATAACCAAAAGGCTCCAGAAAGGAGTTGATGAAGGAAGAGTGGATCATGGTCGGTCCGCCCTTTCCTTCATGCGATGATGTTCCCCGGAATAAATCGCCGTGCCGTAAGCGCATTCGAGATGGCGTTGAGCGAGGGCTTCGGGAAGAGGACCACTGGAGACAAGTTCTCCGTTGAGGAGAATGGCGGAGTCGAAGAGGGCTTCTGCTTCGTCGATCGCATGGTGTGAAACAAGAAGCAGTTTGCCCCGTTGTTTGAGTGTCTGGAGGGCCTCTGCAAGGGCAGTGCTGCTGGTGCGATCAAGCCCGGCAAAGGGCTCGTCTAGGAGGTAAATGTCCGCTTCCTGTGCCCAGGCGCGGGCTAGAAAGACTCGTTGTTGTTGCCCCCCCGAGAGCGCCTTGATCTGGCGATCGGCAAGGGGAGTCAGTCGGAAGAGCTCCAGCGCATCGCGCACTGCGGTGCAATCGTTTGCAGAGAATTTCCCCAGAAGTCCCACGTGTTGATAGCGACCCATCTCCACGAGTCCCTCGACAGTCACGGGAAAATCCCAATCAATGGTTTCCCGTTGCGGGAGGTAGGCAATCCGCGATGCCGTTCCTGAAACTTTCCCCCCTCCGATGAAAATATGACCTGTTTCCGGAGTGAGTAGTCCCGCTATGGTTTTGAGCAGGGTTGATTTTCCGGCTCCGTTCGGTCCGAAGAGCCCGACGCAATGACCGGCCTCCAGTGCCAGATTGAGATGATGGATCGCCGGAATGCGGTGATAGCTTATGGTCAAATCCTCGATGCGGAGCAACGGATGTTCATGATGGAGGCTCATGGCAGAAAGGAATCCGGAACGGGCAGGGTGTCTTCGAGTTGGCGCTGGCCCCAGAAGCTTTTTTCGAGATGGGATTGATAGCCGTGCACTAGCACTTCGACCCGAAGGGCATGAGGCTCCTCATCATTCCATTCCGCGGTGATGAGGAGATCATCTCCTTTCCTGATACCGGTGGCGGCGCGATATTCTCCTTGAGAAATACAGTTTGATTCGGTCAGCAGCACGACTCCGTCCTGACTGACACTGCAATGAATGGGCGACGGCGCGGCGTGAAGCAGGAGAGTAACTGGCAAGGAGGAGGTGATGCCGTTAGTAGATCCTTGCTTCGAATCGGGTATCGGTAGAACAGTTGCCTGAAGCGGTATTTTTGATTTTTGAGTAACTTTGAATACCGGCCAAAAAACAACAATAAGCAGGAGAAGGATAACGGCGATCCGTAGAAGTGGGTTGCCTTTCATTCGGCCAAAAGTAATTCAACATTCCCCTGATGGGCGAGGGGATAAGGGAACGATCAGAAACTAGGCAACCGGCCAGATGAAGTCATACACGGCAAACGCAAGGATCATCAAACCCGCAAAACGGGTCATGATCATGAATTGGTTCCTGCGCAAGAAAAGACCCGTGCCCACGCCAAGTGCATGAAGAAGGGAAGTTGCGACGATCATGCCCGCAAAATAGATGGCCGGAATAAGCCCTGCGGACATTTCCGCGCCATGAGCATAACCGTGGCAGACCCCGCCTGCTCCGACAAAGAGAGCGGCGATGATGAGCGGAGGATTCCAAGCCATGCCGAGGGCGGCACCAAGCAGAATGATCGAGGCGAGGATTCCTGATTCAGCGACTGGAGCATGAAATCCCGAGAGGCCAATCAGTCCTCCAAGAATCATGGATCCAACAAATGATGAGGGAAGCACCCAGAGCGCACGCCCTCCCATTTGAACGGCCCAGAGACCAACGGCAACCATGACGACAAGGTGATCGATTCCAGTAAAGGGATGAAAAAATCCTGCCTGCGCCGCCGCTGTTCCCCCCAATCCGTGAAAGATGGGAGGGTGAGCCATCGCTGGGAGTGTCGATCCAAGAAGAATAAGAAGGGGGAGGAGGCTTTTTTTCATGGTGCGGTTCAATTTGACAAACGGAGTAGGGAACGTCCAGTTTCCAATTTCAAGCAGGAACTGGTGAGGGAAGGCCCCCGGCTGGAAAATCAGGTTCTGTTGGTTTGTTGATCTCTGCGGAAGGGGCGTCAGTCGGTGGAGGGGGAAGCGGGGGGGGCTTTTGGGCGATCACCGGAGGATTTTTCATCACACCGGAGTTAATGAGATCCGCGATCTGGTCGCCATCAAGGGTTTCAAACTCAAGCAACGCCTTGGCGATCAGTTCGACCTTGTCACGTTTGGCTTCCAGCATCTCGGTTGCCTTTGCGTAGGCCTCATCGATAAGCCGTTTTACTTCGCTGTCGATATGCTGGGCGGTTGATTCGCTGTATTCGCGGGCGCGTGAGACATCCCGACCGAGAAAAACCATCTCGTTCTCCTCGCTGAAGCGGATCATCCCCAGGCTGCTCATGCCCCATTCGCAGACCATGCGCCTTGCTAGTTTGGTGGCCTGTGCGATGTCGCCCGAGGCCCCGTTGGAGACATCTCCGGTGAACATCTCCTCGGCAATGCGCCCTCCCATGGTCATGACAAGCATGGCTAGAGCTTCCTTGCGCTGGGTGGCATATTTGTCACCTTCGGGAAGATACATGGTGGCTCCAAGATATTGTCCACGGGGAATGATGGTTACCTTATGGAGCGGGTGCGTGTGATCGAGCAGGACATTAAGCAGTGCATGGCCAGCCTCGTGCCAAGCCGTGGAGGTCTTCTCCTGTTCGCTCATCGCCATGCTGCGGCGTTCCTTGCCCCAGCGAACCTTGTCACGGGCCTCCTCCAGATCAGACTGGTCGATGGCTTTCTTTCCAGCACGTGCGGCGGTGAGCGCCGCTTCGTTCAGCACATTGGCAAGCTCTGCACCCGAGTAACCGGGGGTTCCGCGAGCGATGAGGTTGAGATTAACACTCTCGGAGAGTTTTACTTTGCGGGCATGAACCCGGAGGATTTCCTCGCGACCCTTCACATCGGGCAGGCTCACCGTCACTTGACGGTCAAAGCGACCCGGACGAAGCAGCGCCGGATCAAGGACATCGGGGCGGTTGGTCGCCGCAATGATGATGACTCCATCCTGGGCATCGAATCCGTCCATCTCCACCAAGAGTTGGTTGAGCGTTTGTTCCCGCTCGTCATGTCCTCCCCCAACACCGTGGCCACGATGGCGTCCGACAGCGTCGATTTCATCGATGAAAATCAGGCAGGGGGCGTTTTTACGTCCCTGTTCAAACATATCACGGACGCGCGAGGCACCAACTCCGACGAACATTTCGACGAAGTCTGAACCGCTGATGTTGAAAAACGGCACATCGGCTTCCCCTGCGATGGCTCGCGCCAGCAATGTTTTTCCCGTGCCGGGAGATCCGATCATGAGCACGCCCTTCGGGATGCGACCCCCGAGCTTTTGGAATTTCTTGGGATCTTTCAGGAATTCCACAAGTTCCTGAACCTCATCCTTGGCTTCTTCGACACCGGCCACATCCTTGAAGGTGATCTTGTTTTTCTCGCGGGCGATCATCTTGGCCTTGCTCTTGCCGAAGTTCATGGCCCCCTTGCCCGCCATCTTGATCTGGGAGCGGAAGAAGAAATAAAGCACCACGAGGAACAGTGCGATCGGGAGGATGTTCAGGATGGTCGAGGCAACCATGTTGGACTCCGGTCGGATATTCGGGGTGATGCCGTAGCTGGCCAGATCCTTTTCCAGTGAGGTCCCATTGAAGGGCATATAGATTGCGGTCTTGAACGGTGTTGGAATCTCCTCATTGCTTGGTGGAGTTGCCTTGCGATAGTAACCGGAGAGGTTCTGGGTATTGCTTCCCTCCCCGACGATGAGATCCAAGGGCTTGTCCTGAGTTGAGATGATTTTTCCCTCCTTGAGAAGGGCTTCAAACTTCGGAAGTGTGATTTCGTCCGTGTTGACCAATCCCGATTCGCGGAAAAGGAATGCGCCGCCGATCAGTGCAAAGGCAACGGCAAAAAGAAGGAGTCCCCTCCAGTTGAATTGAGGTTCCTGACCTCCCGGTTCGCGGGAAGGGCGTTTTTGTTTTGATGATGAGCTCTCTTCGGAGTCGGGTGTCTCGTCTGGCATTGTTATATCTTCTGCACTATTCCAGATAACACACGCTGCGGCCAATGCAAACTGCACCCCAAAATTCCTTACCACCCCGATCTTTGGTCCTTTCGATCCACGATGTTTCCACGGTGACCCGAGCGGTGGTGGAACGGATGCTTGAGGATATGGCAGGGGCGGGGGTATCCATCACCTCACTTCTGGTCATCCCTGATCACCATCGGAAGGGACGCGTCGATGCCAATCCCGAGTTTTCATCCTGGCTCCGCAGTGCGGTAAATCAAGGGCACGAGGCGGTCCTGCACGGATTTTACCACCTCAGACCTGTAAAAAGCGGGGAAAATCTAGCGACTCGTCTCATCACCCGATCCTACACTGCGGGAGAGGGGGAGTTTTACGATCTCCCGTTTTCCGAGGCAATTTCTTTGCTTCAGCAGGGGCGTAAGTCCCTCTTGAATTGCGGTGTGACTCCCGATGGTTTCATTGCACCGGCCTGGCTGCTTGGAACTGAGGCGGAACGGGCGGTCCGAGAAGAGGGATTCGGGTACACGACACGGATTGGGACCGTCATTGACTGCCTCTCAGGGAAGGAATATGACGCCCGGAGCATGGTTTACAGTGTTCGGGCAGGATGGCGGCGTTCGGTGAGTCTTCTCTGGAACCAGTTGCTTTTCCAGCAGTTGAGAAAGGCTCCCCTGCTTCGTATAGGGCTTCACCCCCCTGACTGGGAACATGAGGCTATCCGCCGTCATATTTTGAAGTGCGTTCGTCTCGCGGCAAGTGAGAGAAGGGTGATGACCTATCGGGATTGGCTCGCTCTCTCCCGCTCCGCTCGCCCTTAGAGCGGTTTAAGTAATTCTATAACCATTCTTTGCAGTGGCATAGGGCGTTGGGCGGTGTCGCATCGCTCGAGCTGTAGCACAGCGACTACAGCTGCTTCGCTTACTCCTTGCCAACCAACCCCATGGCACTCGCAAATCGATGGCCGCACTATTATTTAAAACGCTCTAGGGTCAAATCCTGATGGAATGACCTATCCAAGTGCTTCCCAGGACTTGCCTTGGCTTTCTCTAAAGAGACTCGACCAGAAGCCCTCCTCCAGTCATTAAGGAGGGTTTTATGTCCCGAGTTGATCTTCATCTGCATACCCGGCATAGCCGGCGATCACCCGAATGGCTGCTGCGCCGTCTGGAAGTTCCGGCCAGTGTTTCCGTGCCAAAGGAGCTTCATGAAAAGCTGCGTGCTGAGGGGATGGATTTCGTCACCTTCACCGACGATGACAGCATTGAGGGATGTTTGGAGCTTCGAGATGTTCCCGGCGTTTTTTTGAGTGCATCCGTGACAGCGGTTTTTCCAGAGGATGGGTGCCGAGTCTCCCTTCTGGTGTGGGGAATCACGGAACAACAGCATCGAGAAATCCAGAAGTTACGTTCCAATATTTACGAACTTCAGGGATATCTGGCTCAACAGGGGATTGCCCATGGTGTGCCAAGTCTCCTTCACGGGTTGGAGGATAAATTGAAGCCGATCCATCTGATGCGATTAGCGCTACTTTTCCGGAATTTTGAATCCATCAATGGCAGGGAAGAAGGGGGTATTTCCGCGTTAACGCGTCATCTATTTACTCTTCAACCCGCCGATATTGAACGGTTCAGTTCCATGACCGGACTCCAACCTACTCATTCGCAGCCCTGGAAGAAGGTCTGGTTTGGAGGTTCCAACGACCATGGAGGCACCATTCCGGGCAGAGGCTTCACGGAAACGCCACCTGCGCGGACCCCCGAAGAGTTTCTGCAACACCTGAGGGAGGGGCGCTGTGAGCCGCATGGTGCTTCTGGCACGCCACTCTATTCTGCCCTCGATACCTATCAAGTGGCTTTTTCCTATGCGAAGGAACGGCTCTCAGGTCATGCAGCTTCGCCAACCCTGCGATTGGTGGAAAAGGCGTTTGGGCGCTTCATGGAGGGGCGTGATCCCACGGTCTTCACCGCCGGTGAAAAATTCGCCTTTCTCGCGCAGGGGATCGCTAGCGGTAAGATTTTTGAACTGGCTAATCCCGGTCCCCGTTCACTTTGGAAGGAGCTTTCAAGCGCTCTGAATGAACCGGAAATGCGTGCGGAGCTGAACCGTGAGTTGGAAGGTGTCGAGGATCCGAGTAGGAGGGCGTTTTTGATGGCCAACATGATGGCGAGTCGCCTCTCGTATCGGCTGACCATGCAGTTTCTGCAGCAGCTTCTGGAAGGGCGTTTTCTGGAGAGTATCCAGATGATCGGTCCCGTGGTTCCGCTCATCGCGCTCCTGAGTCCCTATCTTTACGCATTCCGGGCTCCGTCACGGATTCGCCTAAGAGAAGCTTCACTAGCGCTGACTGGCTCCATTCCATCAATGCTCAGCAATTCCCGCAGGGCTTGGTTTACAGACACATTGGATGATGTCAACGGTGTCTCCACGACGATCCAGCGCATGAGCGGAGCCTTGATGTCCCTCGGAAAGGAGATCGAGGTGATGGTCTCACGCAAGGAGGTTGCTCTCCTAGGAATCCCGCTGAAAAATTTTCCCCCGATCGGTGAGTTTGAACTGCCAGAATACGAGCTGCAAAAACTCAGTTTCCCCCCGCTTCTTCAGATTATTGACTATCTCCAGCGTGGTAATTTTACCGAAGTCATCATCAGTACTCCCGGGCCGGTGGGTTTGGCTGCCCTCTGTGCCGCCCGCGTTTTGGGGCTTCCGACAGCTGGCATCTATCACACGGACTTTCCCGAGTATGTCCGCATCCTGACGGAAGATTCCCTCATGGAATCCCTTACTTGGAACTACATGCATTGGTTCTACGCGCAGATGGACATCATTTACGTTAATTCCGACCATTACCGTCAGTGCTGGGTTGAGCGGGGAATTGCCCCCGAGAAGCTTCGTATCCTTCCCCGAGGGTTGGATACGGAGCTTTTCCATCCGAGTAAAAAGAAGGCTGATTTCTGGAAAAACCGTGGTTTGCGTGAAGGTGAAGTCGGAGTGCTCTATGTCGGGCGTGTCTCGCGGGAAAAAAATCTCGATCTTCTTGCCGCGGCTTTCCGTCGGTTGTATGCGTCCGGAGTCCCAGTGCGTCCTCTCATTGTTGGTGACGGTCCCTATAGTGCCATGATGAAGGAATTACTTCCCGAGGGAATTTACACAGGAAGCCTCCACAAGGAAGAGTTGGCAAGTGCCTATGCGTCGGCTGATTTCTTTGTTTTCCCAAGCACAACGGATACCTTTGGTAATGTCGTCATCGAGGCGCAGGCAAGTGCTCTGCCTGTCATTGTGTCGGATGTTGGCGGTCCAAAGGATCTTGTGGAGGATGGAGTCGACGGGATGATCACCAAGGGACAGGATCTCGATGCCCTGACTGCAGCCGTCAAACATCTCGCCGGAGATGCCCTCCTTCGCAAGAAGATGGGGGAAGCCTCCAGGGCCCGTGTCGCGGAACGTGATTGGTCGCGAGCCGCCAGGCTATTCTGGGAGGGGTCGCCTGAGTAAGGGCGGAAAAAAGCTGAAAAGCTGAAACTTGAAAGATGAAGGGCTGAGTCAGAGGAGAGTAAAAAGCATGAACCGGAGAGCGGGTTAAGTTGGGTTATAGCCACAAGGTTCATAAGAAGAATAACAGCAGCTTCACGCGGAAAACCGAGCGATGGTAATCGCGGCTTGGCCTGCTGCTAGCAGCCTGCAAGGCGAGGCCATCGGGAGATGGCGAGGCAAACATGGAGCGACGCGGAGGAAAAAACAGAGAGATCTTTTATCTTTTTTCTCTCCGTGTTCTCTGCGAGCCCCGAGTGAGAATCTCAGAAAATGAGCCAAAGTCGATTCTTGCGGCGACAGCTTTCCTTGAAATGCGTTAATCCCGACTCTTGACTTCTGAATCCTCCGCAATTTTCAGCAATTTTTCCACCAGTTCACTGGAGCGTTGTGACGCTCCCTGATGATTGGCCAGGATCGCAGTGGCCGAAGAAATCATTGATTTGCGTTGTGAAGGATTACTGAGCAGTTGTTCCAGAGATGCTGCAATCCCTGCCGCATCACTCACCCGAATCGCTGCCCCGGCGTTGCAGAGCCGTGTGGCAAGAGGCTCAAAATTGCCGGTGTGCGGGCCGATCAGCACCGAAGTACCTCCCTGTAGTGGCTCAATCATATTTTGGCCGCCGCGATTGACAGAGCAGGGGAGACTTTTTCCCACGAAGACGATGGTGGCAACGGGGTACCACCGGGAGAGTTCCCCCGTGGTGTCGAGCAGAAGCAATCCGTCAGGTGATGCAGTGCCTTCGGAGCGGAGCATGATGGAGAGGCCAAGAGTCCCTAAACTCTCAACAATAGCGCTGCGTCGTTCAACATGGCGGGGAGCGATCACAAGGCGCAGGGATGGAGTTCTCTGGCGTGCCAGTTGGTAGGCCCGGGCAATCTCAAGCTCCTCACCCTCATGAGTACTGGCAGCAAGAAAGAGAGGATCTTCACGAGACCATCCCAGTTCCTCCGGCAGGATCAGTGGATTCGATGAAGCTGGAACTGAGGTATCGTATTTGATGTTTCCCGTGAGGTGAAGGAGTTCGGGACGAACTCCAAGTGCCACCCAGCGTTCCCGATCCTCCTCTTCGGTAAGCTGAATCATGCTGAGACTGTTAAAGAAAGGGGCGGTGAATGCCCTCGCTCTGCGAAATCTTCTGGCCGATCTGGCGGAGAGCCGGGCATTGATTAGAATCACCGGAATACCAAGGTTGCAGGCGGCCTCCACGCGGTTTGGCCAGAGGTCGGCTTCTACGAAAAGGAGGGCGGATGGGTGAAGTCGCTTCACCAATTTTCCGGTTAGTAGGGGAAAGTCGATGGGGTTTGCGATGACTTCTAAAGCATCAGATGACTGTTGTTCGGCGATGGCGAGTCCCGTAGAAGTGGTAACACTCAACAGGAAACGGGCCTCTGGATTCTGGAGTTGGTATTCGGAAATGAACTTCAAGGCGATGCCGACCTCACCGACACTTGCTGCATGGATCCAGATGCGTCCGATACCGATTCGGACAAGTGCGTCGTGATCAAAGCGGCCGAAGCGTTGGGCGGCCTTTGCACGGTACCCCCCACGCCTCGCCATGCGCAGAAGATACCCGGGGAGCAGGATCAAGAGCAGGGGAATGAAAAGCAGCTTGTAAATGAAAAGGACGATCCTGTTCACGATGCTTTATTCAGCGCTTCCTTGCGAGGGATTGGCAAGGATGAGAATGCGCGATTCGCCGTAGTTGCGGTCCGATCGGATTTCCCAGCGTGCTAGCGAGGGGAGGGGCTGACGTCGTTCGCATTCCAAAATCAGGAATCCCGATTCGGAGAGTGCTCCGGGAAGTTTTGGATGAGACAGAAATTGATCAGCCAGATTGGTGACTTCGTTTCCCGGCTTGGTCCGCTTCAAGTAAGGGGGGTCGGCAAAGACAAGGTCGAAGTTTTTTTCCTCGGCATACAGATCAAGGAAACGGAAGACATCCATTTGCTGCACACTCCCCGAGAGTCGGGTGAGATGCAGATTTTGACGAATGACGGCGGTGGTCGGGCCGTGCTGTTCGACAAAGGTGACTGAGGAGGCTCCCCGACTCAGGGCCTCGATGCCAAGCGCACCGCTTCCGGCAAAAAGGTCAAGGACGCGTGATTCAGGAATCAGTTCGCCGAGTGAGGAGAAGATCGCCCCTTTGACACGATCCATTGTGGGGCGGGTCTCCTTACCCGGTGCACGAAGGTTCAAACCTCCTGCGGAACCTGCAATGACACGCATCAAACCTCAATGATTGGAAGGACGGCCAAAGAGCCCTTGCAGCAAGCCGCCAAGATCACCATTGATGCGGATGCCGGTGAGGCGTTCCAGTAGATCTGTCTTGGGACTCTTTGCCGGACCGGATACATGGAATGCAACTTGGCTGTATCCTGCTTCCGGAGCCTGGGTCAGCTGAGGACCGAGAAAACCATGGAGGCGGCCGCTTAGTTTTTCATTAAAGAGAAGGCGAGCCTGCAGGTCGAGATCGCCATTGGAATGTACCGGTCCCTGAGCCGTCAGGATGAGATTTTCGGAGCGCAGAGCAAGTTGATCAATCTGAACATCTCCATGCTGGATCCTGAAAACTGTCTTTCCTTCCGCCAGACGCAAAAGCTGCAACTCCTGGATCTGGAGAATCTGTCCAATCTGCTTCAGGAAATCAGCTGGTTGGATCACGGCATCCGTGCAGAGGAGAGTTCCCTGGCCCTCCATACTCTGAGGAATTCCTGCGATGCCGGAGAGTTGCAAATTGCCTGTCACCACCCCCTCCGTGGCGGCATTTCCAAGCGATGCATCAAGGAAGAACTGGTTGAGGGTCGCACCCGAGAGTGTTAGTTGCGTCTTGAACTCGGGCGTAGAGGGAGGCAGATCAACGGAGAGGTTACCCGCAAGTTTCCCTCCTCCAAGTGTTGCCGTAAGATCGTTCAGGGAAATGCTGGCGGCATCGGAAGATACAATGATTGGCGAAGAAAGATCATGGATGATCAAACTGCTTCCGAGGGTGATCTGTTTGGCCGTCAGTGACCCCCTCCAGCCTCCAGCTGAAAGCTCAGTGTCCGTAAGGTTGATTCCCTGCGCCGAGACCAACGGTATATTTCTCTCATCGAGTAAGAGAAATTCTCCATCGATGATCTTCAAGCGAGGCAATTCCCGAAGTCCTGGGAAGAGTGGTGATTGAATCGAAGGTATATTGTTAAGCGGAGGTGCCGAGGGGAGTGAGGTGCTTGTGATGATCTGCGCAGCGGTTTGCTGAATCGAATCACTGACTGGGTGATTCGATGTTTGAGAAAATGAGCTACTCGCATCACTGTTAGCGATCGAATAGCGTAGAACTGGATGATGGATCGAGATGCAGTGAATGACGACTTCCCCCTGCAGGAGCTTGAGGAAGAAGGGATGAATGACGAGGGATTCGAGGGCGAAGCTGGGTGAGCCTTCGCCCCTGGAGGATACTCCTTGCGCTTTGATGTCTCCACAGGAAGTTACCGAGATACCGCCAATCGAGATGGGCATCCCAACGGATTTTTCAATGCTGGATTGGATGCGGTTCTGAACAGAGGGAAGTTGTAGAATGAGATTGAAGCCAAGCAGCGCCAATACCGGCATCGCAAGAAGAATGATGATCAGCAGGATGAGAGGCTTGGCATTGAATCGCACCTGAATAAGCTACTGTGCCGATTCAAAAATCGGTAGATATTTGTTGCGATGTGAATCGTCTTGAGTGAAAGGCGTTTTCTTCATTTTCTAATCCGCCATTGTGACACCTCCCCTGATTATTTTTAACCCTGCGGCTCAGAGTGACAGGGCTGTCCGGTTATCTGATCGGCTTAAACGAGTCTGCGTGGGAGCGGAGATCCGCCTCAGTGAGAGACCGGGAGATGGGGAACGGATAGCCCGTGCCGCTGTTGAGGAGGGCTATACCACGATTGTCGCCGCCGGAGGTGATGGCACCATCAACGAAGTGGTGAACGGAATTGCCGGTGGTGCGTCTCCTGGAAAATCCAAGCCAACCTTGGGAATTCTACCCGTGGGAACAATGAATGTCTTTGCCCTGGAGTTGGGGATTCCACTCAATTCGATCGAAAAAGCTTGGGATGTCATCAGAAAGGGAACGATACGGCAGCTGGATCTTCCCAAGGCTGGTGACCGGTATTTTGTTCAATTGGGAGGAGCAGGACTTGATGCAGAAGTCGTCCGTCGTACAACAAGGGAATCGAAAAAGGCGCTTGGCCCCATGAGTTATCTTGTGTCGCTCGCCCAGGTGGCAGGGGAGAAACCGCCTCCGATCACCATAACCTGCGACCGTGGGCTAGGGCATACCGGATCATTCGTCCTGTTTGGGAACGGCCGATATTACGGTGGGCCATTCAGAATGTTTCGTCAGGGATCGCAGACAGACGGATTGCTGGATGTCCTCGTGTTTAAGAATCAAAGTATTTGGGATCTTTTCCGTTACATGCAGGCGATCCTAATGGGACAGCATCCAAATCTGAGTGATGTGGAATATTTTCAGACGGGCACGCTTTCCTTATCCGCCGAGGAGCCTGTCCCGTACGAACTTGATGGAGAAATGCTGGGGTACCTTCCTCTCTGCGTCACGATTGATCGGGGCGCCCTCTCCGTGCTTGCTCCTGCTTAAAACCGCTGATGGAACGTCTGCGCCGCTCTCCGGTCACCCTGATTCTGATTGGGATAAATGTGGCGTTTTTTCTGGCTGAAGAACTATATATCCACTTTTTTGCCTCATCGCTTTTCCCTTATCTGGCTTTGAGCAGGGAGGGTTTGGCAGGAGGTGACTGGTGGCAGGTTCTTACATATGCGTTTCTTCATGGCAGCCCCTTGCATCTGTTGGTGAATATGCTGGGGCTTTGGTTTACCGGCCCGCTGCTTGAAGAATTGTTGGGCGCGATTTGTTATCTCGGCCTCTATGCGGGAGGCGCGATTGTTGGTGGAATTCTTCAGACATTTTTGGCGCACGGGAGCGTCCTTGTGGGAGCATCGGGATCTGTCTGTGCCCTGTTGGTGGGATTTGCCACACTCCTCCCACGCTTGGAAATAACAGCGCTTATCTTCTTTGTGATTCCCGTGAAAATGAGGGCTGCCACTCTGGGATGGCTGGTGATTGTAGGATCGTTTCTCTTCTGGCTCCTTGGAATCGAGAAGGAAATAGGCCACATGGCTCATCTAGGCGGTGGAATTGCGGGATATGTGATCTGCAGGATTTATCTGGCCTGCGGGCTGGTTCGTTTTTTCTCCCTAGAACCACCACCTCTGCCGGGGGATCACTGAGGGTATTTCAAATTCCCTTCAAACCTTTCAGCAGCAGTTCTGCATTGGTTTGGGTGGTTTGCAGGTTAAGGGTAAGAATTTCCATGGCTTCCACGGCTGGAAGTTCAGAAAGCTGTTTGCGCAGGAGGACGACCCTCTCGTACTCATCAGGGTGATAGAGAAGCTCCTCCCTGCGGGTTCCAGATTTGGTGATATGGATGGCTGGGAAAACGCGCTGTTCCATGATGGAGCGATCAAGGTGGATCTCCATATTGCCGGTGCCTTTGTATTCCTCAAAAATCAGGTCATCCATGCGACTGTGGGTTTCCACGAGAGCCGTGGCTAGAATGGTGAGACTGCCCCCCTCCTCGACATTGCGCGCCGAGCCAAAAAATTTCTTGGGCCGAGCGAGCGCACCGGAATCAACACCACCACTCATGGTGCGGCCCTTGCCAGGCATGTTGTTGTTATATCCCCGGGAGAGACGGGTGATGCTGTCGACAAGGATGACGACATCTCTTCCAAGTTCCACAAGCCGTTTAGCCCGTTCCGAGACCATCTCAGAAACCTGCACATGGCGTGATGTCGGTTCATCGAAGGTTGAACTGAAGATGTCGCAGTCAAGCGCGCGGCGGAGATCGGTGACTTCCTCGGGACGTTCGTCCACAAGCAGCAGCATAAGATCAATTTTCGGATGATTCGCCCTGATAGCCAGGGCAAGACTTTTGAGCATCATTGTCTTGCCGACCCGGGGCGGAGCTACGATCAGGCCACGTTGACCCATCCCGAGAGGAGCAATGAGATCAACAGCTCGGGCTGTCGGATTTGTTTTACCTGGTTGTTCGAGATAGATCCGCCGGTTCGGAAACATCGCGGTGAGTTTGTCGAATTCAACGGGGCTCTTCCATTCGCTTACAGGTATCCCCTCAATGGTCGCCAAGGTGTCGAGTGAAAGCTTGCGGTTATTGAGGAGTCGGACAGTGCCTTCAAGGCGCAGACCGGGCCGGAGTTCATACTCGCGCAGCAAGGATACAGGGAGTGTCAGATCGCATGGTGTCGGTTGAAAGTTGACGATTGGAGATCGTAGGACGGGGGCTTCCGGTGCAAATTCAAGAATGCCACCGGCTCGCAAGAGCCCCCCCCGCTTGAGGTGATCCCGTGCAATATCGAGGATGAGATAATGCCGTGAAGAGTCCGTGAAGACGGAGAGATTTTTCTCCTGAGCCATGGCCAATAGCGCTGCATGGCTGAGATGTTGAAGCGTAGCCAGTTCCAATGGAGCTGGTGGTTCCGCTATTTCAAGTGATGGCCCGGCCGCCACTTCTGGAGGAATCGATGAAACTGAAGACGAGGGAAGGGGATGCTCCGGTTCTGGAAGCTGATTCATGCGTTAAGAAAGTGTGAGGCCAAAAGTTGGGTTTGCACGAGAAGCTGGGATTCTGTGCCATCGTTCCAGAGCAGATAGTGAGCCTGTGTGACTTTAATGTCCTGAGGAACCTGCATCTTTAACCAGGCGTCAGACTCTGTCATCGAGAGGGAGCGTAATCCCTGAAGTCTTTTCCTGCGAACGGAATCAGAACATCCCACCACAATCGTCTTGTCAAAGAAGACTTCCAGTTTTTTTTCGTAAAGAAGCGGAATCTCGGCAAGAAAATAGAAATCGGAGTTGCCATGGAATGTTTCGGCCAGTGGTTTCCATACCGCTTGAATGCGGGGATGGAGGATGGATTCCAACACTTGGCGAGCACCCGGATCACGGCGGATCAACTCAAAGAGAGCCTTCCTGTTTGCCGTTCCATCGTTGAGATATGAAATCTCTCCGAAGTGTGAGAGGATCAGTTCCTTGACTTCACGGTCATGATCAAGAAGCAGTCGGTTCTCTTCATCCGCAGAGAAAGTCTTTGCCCCTAACAGAGTCCCAAGTTTGTGGAGAAGAAGAGATTTTCCGCTGCCAATTGTTCCGGTGATTGCGAGAGACGGCATTTGAGGCGTTTCTCCAGAAGAACATTTCACCGGCATCCCGAAAGATGCCAGCAATGTTTTGTTTCTTACTTTGTTCTGACTGCAGGAGAGTTGACGGTTGGCTGAGGCAGATCCTGAGGTAGGCCGAGCGGGGTGACGATTTCCGGTTCTTCGCTATCTCCACGACGGGGTTGTCCCTCGGCATCCAGAATCCTTGGGGTCACAAAGATGACAAGGTTCTGCTTCACTTTCTGATCCACATCCGAACGGAAGAGGCGTCCCGCCAACGGGATATCTCCCAAGATAGGAACCTTGTCCTGAACTTTCTGAACATTCTCCGTGATCAAGCCGCCAAGGGCAACTGTCTGACCATCCCAGACTGTGACAGAGGTATTCACTTCACGAACGGTGAACACTGGCTGATTGATGGTGTTGGTGGTGAGGACCTCTGCAATGGGGCTGAGAATAATACCAAGGGTTCCTGTTGTGCGTGCATAACCGACAGAACTAATGGGAGAGCCATAGTTGATGAATCCATCGAAGTCTGTCACCTTAGGGTCAAGCTCTAGATCAATAGTATAGCCATCGGCTCCAATTCGAGGTGTGGCTTCCAAGACGACACCAAGATCCTCCTTTGTGAAATTACGAGGGAAGGAAGGGGTGATGGTGGGAGGTGTACTATTATTGCCCGATGATGAAGTTAATCCCGTGGGGCTGATCGTAGTGATGTTATTATTATTGTTCGCCGTGGTCTGGGGGATAGTTGGCGGGTCATACGCTTGTGGATAGATGAATTCATCGACGATTTTCACCGTCGCCTTCTGACCACTCTTCGTGGTGACCTTGGGAGCGGACATCAAGTCGATGCCTTTCTTTTGATTCAGCGCCCGGATAACAAGTTGGAACTGAGGATCATTGAAAATCCCGGCAATGCTAAAGATTCCGGGAGCAGGAGACGTGCTGGTACCGTTTTGACCAGCGATCAGTGAATCAATGGAGTTTCCCGAGATCGCCTGATCGCCGGATCGAAGTGCACCGACCGAGTTCATTGTGGCTCCTCCGCCCATGGGATTTCCAAAAGGATAATTGGCACCTGTGGTGGATGCGTCACCACCACCAGACCCATAAACACCACTTCCTATGCTGAAAGGGCCCAACAACCAGTCGAAACCAAGCTCGTTGAGATTGTTTTGAGTAATCTCGAGGAATTTTGTGGAGATATCCACCTGAGAGGGGGCTGCTCCGGTGGCTGCATCCACCAAGGCATCAATCTGGTCGATGTTGTCGCGAGTGTTGCGCACCACTAGCTTGCTTCCAGTTGGCAGGTAGTTGGCACTCGCACCAGTTGGGAAATCAACACCTTGAGACTCAAGGAACTCCTGAGCATTAAAACGCTGGGCAACGCGAGGAAGGTTGGCATCGCTTGTCGTTCCTCCCACTGAGGGGAGGGTTGATCCCGTGTCCACTGGTTTCGAAGGAATAAAGGAGGGCGGAACTTGGTATTCTCGGGTAACCAGAATATCGGTCGGCTCTGAGAGTGGGACAATGGATACCGCGAAGGGGTCAATCTTGAGTTTTAGATTAGCCAACTTACTCAGATAATCCAAGGCGACATAAAGTGGTACTTGGGTAAGGGCCAGGGTGACATGAGGTTCGGAGGTGTCTCCGGCGGCCACGGTAGTTGCTGCAGGAATTGGAATTGTTCCCCCAAGACTTGGTTGTGGGGCGCTGGGGGCTGCTGGTGCAGTCGAGGCGCTTTGATCGCCAAGCTTCAAGAAGATATTAACCCCCTTTTTTAAGGGATCCTGCTCAACGCTCTTTTGTTTGAGATACTCCACCGCCTCGCTGATAGGTGAATCAGTCAGGTCGATCTTGGGAATGATGATGGAGTTGAGCTTGGCAATGATCTGATCCGTCCCCTTGAGATCCTGTTGGCGACCAACTGTTTCCGTAGAACGACCCTGTTTGCTCTTGTGGGGTGGACGCTCCCAGGCCTTCTCGACCTGCCAGAGCATCCGGCTGCGGGTTTCATTGTAGGCCTCGTCAGAATATTTGTCGGTGGCAAGGTGGATAGCTTCCATTCCTTTTCGGGCTGCGATATTATAAGGGTCAATAAGAAGCACGGCATCATACTGTTTCATCGCCATTTCATTACGACCGGCCTGGGCATAACCCTCGGCATCTCGAAGCAGCTTGACAACCTCATCCCGCTTTTCGGCGAATTTCGGCGTGACTGTTTTGTTGAAAACATCCGGTTGTTCCAAATCAGAGAGAAGCTGAACTGCCTCCTTGTTGTTGGGATTCACTGAGGGATCCAATACGGACTTTGCTGTTGTCTCAGCCTCCTGATAACGGCCATTTTGAATGAGTTCCTTGGCATAATCAAGACTGATGCGGGTGTACTCGTTGATGAGCGTCTGGCGGGTTTTCCCCGTCCCTTCCCCGGATGGAGTCAAGGCAAGTGCATCGACTGCATCCTGGTAAGCTGCATCCAAGTGATGCTGGGAACGCTCATCCATCGCAGACTTCATCAAGGATTGCGCCTGAATCAGATTTGCCTGAGTCCGCGCCAGCGCCCGTTCATCAGCCGCCGCAAGCGAAGGAGCGACAGGAGAGGAGGCATCCTGTGCATGAAGTAAGCTTGTTTGCGGAAGGAGAAGGGAAAGTATCAGTAATCCGCCCGTATGATAAATCCGTGAACGGAGCAAATCCCTGGAGATCTGGATGGCAGTATCGACTGGTGATGGTGAAAGCTGATCGTGCACGAGTTTGGGGGTGGCTCTGGAAAGTGGTGAAAGGATCTTGTTCATCGGACGGATGCGGTGGAAGGATCTCCCGGCACAGCTTCGGAGGTGACTGCCTTGGCATCGGGCGTCGGTATTTGCTGGTTATCGTCATCCTCTTTAATCAAGGGCTGACCGGCGGGATCAAGAAGTCCTGCCGTGACAAAAATCAGAAGGTTTCTCTTAATACGTTGGTTGGCGGAACTGCGGAAGAGTCCCCCGACAACGGGCAAGTCGCCCATGATCGGTGTCTTATCCTGAACTTTTTGAACATCCTCGCGCATCAGTCCTCCGAGAACCACAGTCTGTCCATCATAAAGTGAGACCTGGGTGTCCACTTCACGGACGCTAAAAACCGGCTGGTTAATAGAGTTGGGCGTTAGCTGAACCTGTTTTGTTCCCAAGATCAATCCTCCGACAGTCGTTACATTGGCAAAGGTGTTGATGGGGGTTCCGTAATTGACAAATCCTTCGAATTCCGTGATCTGAGGTGAGAGATTGAGATCAATCGTGTAACCGTCTGGTCCCACCGTTGGAGTCACTTCCAGTTGAACACCCACATTGCGGGTTTCAAAAGAGGTTGGAGTGGCTGGGGTGGCCGGATTGATTCCGGTCGTTGACTGTGTCTGAGGAACTGTCGGGGGTGAGAAATCCTTGGGGTAAGGAAATTTCTGAGTGATCGTTATGGTGGCATTATGCCCGCTGGTCACCGTTACCTTCGGGGCAGATACTAAATCCACGCCTTTTTGCTGATTGATAGCCCTGATGACAACCTGAAACTGAGGATTTGTAAAAACACCTGCCAAGGCCAGGACACCTGCCGCAGGACCGACTGGAGAACCATACAGAAGCCCATCAAGAGCATTGGCGGTAATGGCAGCAGACCCCGTTCGGTTGCCGGCAGTCACATTGCCAGTCCCTGCACCCGTTATGGAGCCAACAGGAGATCCATCAGCATTGCTAAATGGATAGGTTCCGGCGTTTTGTGTCTGGTTTCCAATTGTTCCTCCTCCCCCATTGACACCAGTTCCTCCGGCAAGGTTGAAGGCACCAACGAGCCAGTCAAAACCAAGTTCCTGAAGGTTATTCTGGGTAACTTCGAGGAAGCGCGATTCGATTTCCACCTGACTGGGGGGCGTTGCAAGTGAAACCTCAACCAGCGAGTCAACGAGATCTAGGTTGGCCTGGGTATTTTTGACAAGCAGCTTGCTGCTGGAGGCCAGATAGGTGGCCGTAGCGCCGGGAGGAAAGGTCACCCCTTGGGATTCGAGATAGTCTTTGGCGTTTGATTTTCCAACAGTACCAGTTGTTCCAGGAAGTCCGCCGGGTAGAGGCGCTGCGCTTGACGTGGAACTGGGGGTCGTCGAGATAAAGCCGGGAGGAACATTGTATTCCTTTGAAATCAGCGTTTCGATTGGTTCCGAGAGTGGGACAATAGCCACCGCGTAGGGTTCGATCTTGACCTTTAAATTGGCTGCTGAAGCGATGTATTTCAACGCCTCTCCAAGTGGGATGGCGTTCAGGGAAAGATTGATTTTCGTTCCTCCATCTGATGCTTCCTTCGTTGGGTCTAGTTTGAGGACGATGTTGACGCCTTTCTTGGAAGGATCGCTTTCCATGGTGTCGAGGAGGCGGGATTTTTTCTGCAATTTGTCAACGGCATCACGGACAGTTTCATCCTGCAAGGAAAGCTGGGGAATGACGATCTCGTCCAATTTGCGACTGATGCTGGACGTTCCCTTCATGTCGATCGGATTTTGCTCAACGATCGTTGAAGCACCGGTATCAAATTTAGGCACCGGGAGTTCCCATGCTTTGGCAACATCACCAAGCATCTGCCCTCGGCGCTCATTATAGGCCTCAGAGGCATAATCACTACGCTGTTTGTTGACCTGTTCCATGCCAAGTCTGGCAGCGTTATTCTCGGGATCCAGATTGAGAACCTTCTGATAATCCTTGAAGGCCGCATCGAAACGCCCCGAAGCATAGAGACCCTGCGCTTCATTGAGCAACTGCTTGACTTCTTCAACCTTGGCGATGAAGCCCGGGGTCATCGTTCTGTTGAACTGGTTGGGATCGCGGAGTTGGGCCTGAAGGGTCAGAAGCGGTTTATAGGTGGAATCGTAAGGTTTGTCTGTAGCGGCTGCTGCGACAGATTCTGCATCCTCGTAACGCCCCTCGGAGATACGCTGTTTAGCAAGCGCCAGAGAGGCTTTGGAAAACGTTTCCATGGCCAGAGAACGGAGTCCCTCGGAACTGGCGCCACCCGAAGGAAGGGCATCGACGGCACTCTTAGAGAGAGCAAAGGCAGATTCAAAATCATTGTTGGCCAGTGCGGCAGAGGCCTTTGCAGTCTGATTCTGGGCCCATGCTGTACGTTCCTCCAAGATGCGGATCTCACGCTCGGATTGACCGACAACTCCATTCTGTTGTGCATGAAGCATGGTCGAATTTGACAGCAACACCAGTAGCGCTGCTAGCAATCCCCCTGCTAAAAATGAACCCTGTCCTCGTGGCATCATGATCATGGCAGGATTTTCTTGGTTGAAATGAGTGAAATTCTTTGTCACTGGAGGAGTTTTTAGAGGGGGGGAATTAAAAAAAGAGGCTGAAATTACGGGGTAGGCACTGGAGATACTGCCGTGGCTTCCTTCACAAGGAAAGTTTTTCCATTTTTCCCAAGAAGTATTCCTCCCGTTGAAAAATTGTTAAGGGTGTATGTTTCCGTTAATTTATTGTCAAGGCTGCTGAGCGTGAACTCCTTACCCCGTTGCACGGAGACAATTTGTTCGGGGGCACCGGTGAGTTGGTAGTGGAAGTTGACACTCTCAATGATCTCAATAGGAAGTGCTTTGTATTCCCGTGAGCCGAATTTTTTTGTGAGGGCAAGCTTTTCACCGGTAAGGGTATTTTCTAAAATCAATTGGCTGACATCGTATTCCGTATCGTTGATTGTTTTCGTCATTGGTTGATAGTCGACAACCTTGAGGAAAGGCGCACCAGGGACTGTATCCCCTTTTGCGACAGATCTTGGCGAAGTATCAGGGCGATTGCCTTTGGCGGGATTGGGAATGGGTTGCAGGGGGCGGAGTTCAAACTTCATCACTCCTTCATCATCTTCTCCATCAATAAAATCCATGGTGTAGGTGCCTTTGGAGATATCGCCAGTGGAATAAGTCAATTTGGTGGCAAGCGGGGGAAACACATTTGGATTATTGGGATCGGTACCTGCTTTGAACTCCTCCAACACAGTGAACCCCTTATGCTTTGGATCCCGATCCAGAATATTGACATCTGTGTAATCGAGCTGGTGATCAATGAGCCACTTATTTGGTACGGGCGGAAAAAGAGGTTCATTTCCTTCCATGGGATCGATCAAGGTTCCGTTTCTGAGCAAATAGGGGCGCGATACCAACATCGAAGCCCCGTCATCGCGCTGAGCCCACACGATGGGTTTTTTTATCCCCGCTAATGCATTCACTGCATCAGTTGAGGGTTGGGGAGCTGGGAGCTTGGTTGCTTTGGTTGCTGTAGCGAGTGCTGTCAGGGAGTCCTGAAGGCCAAGTTGCTGTGGAATGAGCATCCCTGCGCTGACAAGAGCAATAAGCACGGCAACACCGAGAACGATCCAGTGATAATAATTCTTTAAAAATTGATTCATAAGCCGATTAATGCGTGGGCTTTGCTGGACTTGGAGTTGAGGGAAAATCAATCATTCTGATTTTCAGATACACATTGATCGTCTCCCGACCGACAATGATTGGGAGGCGTTGAGCAGGTTGTGAGCCGTCTGCGGAGGGTTGGCTTGGTGCCGTAGGAGCAGCATCCCTCAGGGGCGGCTCCCCAGAACTATTTTGAATTTTAATATCCTCGATGACGAGAAAATAGGGAGCAGCCGAGAGCGCGTTGATCAGATCGCGGAACTCACCCTGATCGCAACGTAGCGTGATGCGCATGTTCCCAAGAGACTCGTAAGGTAATCCTGCTGCCGGAAGGGTTGATGACGGGGCATTGAGCCCCCTTCTTTGAGATCCGGGAGCAGCGCCTTGTTTTCCTTTATCGGTTGGAATCAGGGAAAAGTCGGCAATGATGGCCCCTTTTAAGCCGCTGATGCTTTTCCCAAGCCAATCAAGAACAGTGAGTTGTCTGGAGAGCAATGGCAATTGCTCGGGTTGCGGCAAATGGTTTTCATAATCATCCAGTCCCAGATAAAAATCTGGGGGTAGTGTGGCTCCAGAGGTTGTTGCAAGTGTCCTGATGGCCGTTACTTCAGACCTTAGGGTATCTTGAAAATATTGAGGCTGATCCTGAGGTTTGATTTTATCAAATTCCCCAAACGTGGCGACATGGAAGGCTTCAAGCGCCTTGCGTAGTTTGTCGAGATTGGCCTGATTATCACTCAGGGTCTGCGAGATTTTTCTCAGGTTTGAATCACTTGGGAAAACCTCCTTGTGAGACAACTGATCCAGTGTTGAGGCCTTGGATGAGTAATCGTCTGTTGCGCTGCCGTAGTTATCCCATGCGCTCCAGGTCAGGTATCCCAAAGCAGCTGTCCCAAGAACAAATGTCAGGGCAAGAGACGATGCCGCCTTATTTTCCAAAAAAATTGCTTTAATATTCATCCTGTTCAGGGGAGCGGTGAAATTGGGTTTTGCAGAGGGATGGTAAGGGCAAAAGGATAAGCCCAGTATTGACCGTTCGGGCTGCCTCGCTGGATGATGATTTTTGATTTTTCCTTCTCATCCACTTTGAAGATGGTTGAGCTTTGGAGTGCGGTGACAAAATCATCAATGACAGCCGCCTGACGGGGATTGTCCAGATAGAGACCTTTGACAGAGATATTCTTGATAACATTGGGGGAGAAGGAGCCTTTTGGTGCCCCTCTCTCAGGGATGGGGAGGATCGGTTGTATTTCAGTGATCCACAGGAATCGACTCGGTATCTTCGCGCACAAATCCGTGAGAATGGCTGGATAGCTAGCACGGAGCTGAACCAGGGAAAGCAACTGTGAAGACGTTTCATTTACCTCTCGAAGGGAGGCGCTACGTTTGTCAATTTGGGTTGCGATGCTGGATTCTTCGCTAATGGCATCGCTGATCTTGGCTGTCTCGGTTGCAGTGACGGTCGTGGCATGCAGTGCATATCCATACCAGTAGATCAAGGCGATGAAGAAGACGGCAACCGCCCCTGCCAGCCAGGGAAGGCGTTTATTGAGTTCCCTCCTGTTGACTAGAAATGGAGGGAGAAGGTTAACCGTCGTGTGTGAAATATCGGTTCCTATCAGAGCGCCCCCCACCAATTCTCCGAGATTGTTGGGATTCGATTCAACGAAGGGGAATGCCTTTTCGGAGAGACTGACTCCCCTGAGCGGTTCAAAGAAGGAAATTTCCTTCAGGAATTTTTCTGAAAGGAACTCGGCGAGATAGGGCATTGAGCCCATGCCTCCCGTCAGAAAAACAAGCGAGGGATCCGATCCGCTCAGATTGGAGCGATAGTAGCTGAGAGATCGGCTGATATCGGCCTGCGTTTTCAGGAGTGACTGACGGGCAAGACGTGCCAAATTGGCCTCGACGGGATCTTCTGGGAGGGCGTATCCCGCTCCGAGTGCGACTTTTCCGTGGGCGACTTTCAAAGCTTCAGCTTCCTCCAACTCGATGTGCATGTCCTTGGCGATCGCATTCGTCACGGCGAGTCCTCCGGAGGGAATGCTTCTTGAGAAGAAGGAACCAGGTGTCGAGATCACCAGGTTTGAGGTCCGTGATCCGATGTCGATCAGGAGCGAGGTCTGGGAGAGGCTCTCTTCCGGGTAAGCATGCTGAAAGGCGTCATAGAGGGCGAGAGGGGCAGCCGAGATGGATGTGATCTGTAAGCCGGTAGCAGAGATGGATCTGCATAGTTCTTCCAAGAGGTCCAGTTTAACGGCGATGTAGACGACATTGACGGCGCCCGCGGGCGTCTGACCCATCACGACATAGTCCCATACCACATCATCAAGAGGAAAGGGAATGTTGTGCTGCGCCTCAAAGTCAACCAATGCCTTGATCTGGACACTGTTCCCTCCGGGAACTTCGAGTGGGGCAACTTTGGTGAAAACGGTGTGTGCCGGGAGAACAAGGGTGACGGATCCCCCCTTGAGTTTCCATTCCTTGAGGATGTCCTCCAGGCCTAATTGAATCTGATGGGCGCGCGTGGCTTCAAGCGATGGATCAAGGCGGAGATCCCTGCGGGCACCCCGCAGCAACTTGAGTTTTCCTCCGGATGTGGACGAGAATTCCGCCAGGCGGAGAGACTGCATTCCGAGATCAAGAACAAGAATTTTTTTAGCGGAAGCCATGAATCAAATTGAAATTGCGGGTGATCGGGGAGGGACTCAACGAAGCGGACGTAGTTACTGTTTCTTAATTGCTTCGTAGTAATCCCAATAGAGCGGCGCAAACGGAGTTTCACTCTTGTTTAGTAAAGCTCCGGTGGTTTGCTGGAACTGTGGCCACCATTCTCCGGAGCCTTTTAAACTCTTCATGGCGACAACCTGCCCTTTGTATGAAATCGTTACGCCAATGTCCACGACTGCGGAGGAGGCAGAGCTTGGAATTTTACCATCAAAGTAACGCTCTAGTGTTCTCGGACTGACATACATGACCGACTTCAGATCGTTCTGACCGGCCGGAACGGCGGTATGGGTTACCTGTCCGCTCAGGAGCGTGCCCTGCGGGAAGGCCATGCTGCGATTCGCAAGCAGGACATAGTAGTTGAATGTCAGCTCGTCGGCGTATTTATCAGTCGTTGTGCGGGGATTCCAGGAGAACGATACCTCGACTTCCAGCCATTTCTTTGGGCTGCCGGTGGCCTTTTGGGTTCCACTGAAGCTCGGTGCAGGGGTGGTTGGCAGGGAAGGGTCAATTTTTGTTATCTGAAACTCCGTCCCTGCCTGTGCGCGGAGTGACACTGTTGTGCTTAGGAAGCAAACCGTGGCGGCTGCAAGCAGGATTAGTTGGGGGCGGAGGAGAAGGGGAGAACTCACTTGAAATGTAATTGTTGAGGAAGGAGAAGTGCTGAATTGTGCGTGAACTTTCCAAAAAAATCCAGAGAGATGTTTGCTTTAATGAGCACCCCTTCGGAATAATACAGCAGGGATTGTCTGGATGATGATCCAGAGATCGAGAATCAGCGAGGCATTGTCGATGTATTCAATATCGAGCTGAACCCATTCCTCAAAACTTGAGATCGAATTCCTACCCCTGACCTGCCAGAGACAGGTGAGTCCCGGTTGAACGCTCAGACGTCTGCGGTGTGTGCTTTTCTCGATCTGCTCCGTTTCATAATCCGGCAGCGGGCGTGGTCCGACGATACTCATTTCACCGCGCAGGACATTGATGAGTTGAGGTAATTCGTCGAGGCTTGTTCTGCGGATGAATTCTCCGATGGGCGTCACCCTGGGATCGCTCTTGATCTTGAAAGTAGGGCCGTTCATTTCATTTTGATGGGCGAGATCGGAGTGCAATTCCGGCGCGTTGACCACCATGGACCTAAATTTAAAGATAGTGAAACGGCGCCCCCGTTTGCCATTGCGCACCTGCTGGAAGATAACGGGACCCGGCGAGGTTAACTTGACGGCGATAGCAATGACCAGAAATGCTGGAGAGAAAATCAACAAGCCCAAGAGAGCCCCTGCAATATCCAGGATTCGCTTCGCGAATTGATACCAAAAATTGCCCGCGTTGTTTCCAAAAACAAGCACCCGATGGTGGCCAGCGGTTGAAAGCGTGGGGAGACCGATCAGTCTATTAATGTTACGGGCTAGAATCCAGATTTCGACCCCCTCACTTTCAAAATCAAACGGAAGGTCTTCGTTTTCCGGAGCATCAGGGGAGACAAAGATTACCCTGTCCGGGCCATGATAGCGGATGCTTTTTTTAATGGTGCTGGCATCCAACTGGTTCAGATCAAACCAGTGTGAGATCTGAAACTGTAGTTTGTCCGAGGCGGAGAGTCCTTTCAGGAAGAGCGAAATATCGTGGGAAAAGCCGACAATCACGCTCCGGTTGTTGAAGTTTCCAGTGCTATAACGATGAATGAGATATTTTTTGGTTGCCCAAAAACGCCCCAGAAGTGCGAGTGGGGCGATTAAAAGAAAGAGCAGGAGGACGGAGCGACTCGGGATTTCCAGTTTCCAAAAAATGGAAATCAGACTGATGATCAGGACAAGCCAGAATCCCGCGCGGCTCATTTTGAGGAGGACATCCTCATAGTGCTGGGTCAGGGGATTGGCATAAAAACCATACAGATCAAGAAGCAAGGGGGTTCCTGGGATGATTACCGCCAGCATCCAGTAGGAGTGCGAAAAAGGGGGAATATCTGTCAGTCCATCAAGGCGAATCAAACCGGAAATGCGCAGCAGGTAACAGAGCCACAGGCATAAGCCGAGCAGCAGGCCGTCGAAGATAAGACTGAAGTCTTTGGAGATTTCCTGCTTGCGATTCACGATAGAGAGGGAAAAAACAGAACACTCCTACTAGATTGTTCACAACACTTCGTCAACTTTGAGCCTTCAATCACTACTTTCCCTCGGTCGTCCTCTCCTGGTCGGCACGCTTCACGAATTAACCGGCCTAAAGATTCTAGAGAGTGCCATCTTTGCAAAACACCGCAGATTCCTGCGGAAAACTGATAATGCCATTTCCCTCCCTCTCGATATCTTGGAGGCTCGGCTCGATTGTCTCCCTTCACGAAGCCTGCCCGATTCCTGGCCACTGCCGACGATCGCCACGGCGCGACATCCAGATGAGGGGGGGAAGGGCAAACTTTCAAAAACCCGGAGACAGGCATTACTTGAGGCAGCGCTTCCGTGGGCATCGGCTCTCGATATCGAGCTCCGTTCCTCCAAGGAACTTGCCCAGGTGATTGCATCTGCCCATCAGCTTGGCCGGACTGTCATCCTTTCCCATCATGACTTTGAGTCCACTCCGTCATTGCCCGTCCTCAAGAAACTTGCATCCCGTGCCGCGGATCAGGGGGCGGATCTCTTCAAAGTGGCGACCTTCCTTGAATCCCAAGGTGATCTTCGTCGACTAATCGATTTTCAATTGGATGAACTTCCGATCCCTGTCACCACCATGGGAATGGGGCCGGCCGGTCGGTTCTCGCGTCTTGTCCTCTCCGGATTTGGCGCTCCGCTCTGTTATGGTTGGTTGGGCAAGCCGCAGGTGCCTGGTCAATGGCCTGCCCTGGAATTGGCGGGACTGCTCGCGGGGATGCTCCCGTCGTGAGTCAGGAACTGAGTTTCGGTGCTTTGGTGCTTCCGCTGGTGGCTGCGTTGGGTTATGCCTGCGGAGCCATCGCCGTGAAGCGTGCCCTTTGGGCTGGACTCTCCGGAAGTTGGGTTAACTTTGTTTGCAACAGTTCAATGGCAGTGTTGTTTCAGATCTTCTGGTTCTTTCCCGGGGGCGTGTCGCTATCAACCGGGCTTGTGGCTCCGGCTGTCTGTGGGCTGCTTTTTTTTCTCGGGCAGTTTTTTACATTTCGTGCAATCGCGACCGGCGATGTCTCCATCGCGACTCCACTGCTGGGCGCGAAAGTGCTGCTGGTGACCCTCTTTTCACTTTTTTTGATCGGCCATCGACTTCCCCCCTCCTGGTGGTTTGCCTCCTTACTTGCCAGCCTTGGGATCGCGCTGATTTCTTATTCTCCGGGAGGTTTGCATAAACGGCTGTTCGCTACCATCGCTTGGTCGCTCGGGGCTGCCGCCCTATTTGCCCTGACGGATGTCTTGGTGCAACGGTGGGTGCCTTCCATTGGTTACTGCCGTTTCGCCCCGATCATGTTTGGGGTAACGGGACTTTGCTCCTTTCTCTATTTGCCGACGCTGCTGAAAGAATCACGACATGGGAGGGATGGTGTCGGGATGAAGGCACTCCCTGCTTCCGGAGTGATCTGGCTTGCCGTGGGAGGGCTCCTATTGGCACTCCAGGCGCTTGGAATGTATTCCGCAATCGGCCTCTACGGAAGCGCGACCCTCACCAATATCCTTTACGGTTCCCGCTGTCTTTGGAGTGTGCTGATAGTTTGGATCTTTGGCTCGCTGGCTGCTGAAGTCCCTTTCGTCGGGAATCGATCCGTGGTTATGGGTTGGCGTTTTGCCGGAGCGATCCTTCTCATTTTTGCAATGGCGCTCGTGCTTCACTAAGACTCTTGTTAAAGAGCCACCGTGATGAGTTTCGAATTTCCCAATCCAACCTCCACTAAATCCCTGTCTTCCGAGGAGATCGTGCAGGCAGTTTCGCTTTTGTGCGATGCCCGAGAGGATGAACAGTCAAAAGCAGACTTTCTATCCGCACTGAATCAACGTGGAGAAACTGCCGGAGAGTTGGCGGGATTTTCCAGTGAGTTGTTAAAGCGGGCTGTTAGCCCCATGATTGGGAGGGAGGAGGATCGTCCTCTGGTCGAACTTTGCGGGACTGGCGGTGACAAAACCGGACTGCTGAACATCTCCACGGCGGCAATGTTTGTCGCGGCTGGTGCGGGTGCATGGGTTGTGAAGCATGGGAACCGGGCTGTGAGTTCCCGTTGTGGTAGCGCCGATGTCTTGGAAGCTCTTGGAGTGACCCTTCATCTTGAGACTGGGAGGATAGAAGCAATTTTGGAGCACTCAGGCTGTGTCTTTCTTCTGGCCACTGATTTTCATCCCGCTGTCGCGCTTATGGCTCCTGTCCGCCGGGCTCTAGCTGCTCGTGGGCAGATGACAATTTTCAACCTTCTTGGCCCCTTGTTGAATCCGGCAGAGCCTGAATATCAGCTTACTGGAGTTTACAGACTCGACATGCTTTCCCGTTATGCGAAGGCCATGGGCATACTCGGGCGTAGGAAGGCGTGGGCAGTCCATGGCGAACCTCCATCAGGGTTCCAAGAGGTGGGAGGAGGGATTGATGAACTCACGGTGACTGGCCGTTCCATGGTCGTGGAAACAAGTGCTGGGGGAATGAAACAATTTGAAATTACCCCCCAGGAGCTGGGTTTTGCCCTTATTGACTCCTATGTAGAACTTCAGGGTGGTGATGCCGGGGAGAATGCGCGCCGAATTGTTGCGATACTATCGGGTGAGGAGCGAAGCGCGGCGCGTGACATGATTGTGCTCAATGCAGCAGCCGCAGTGCACCTTTCAGGGGTTGCCGGATCGCTGCCTGAAGCTGTGGCCCGGGCAAACGAGAGCATCGACTCAGGCAGGGCACTCCTTGCACTCGAAAAACTCAGGTTAGCTTCTGCGGTTCCCTAGACACCCAGAAATGCAGGAAGTTCCTCCGCTCCGAAATCCGACAGGACGCGTCCCTCTTCCGTCACAAGTACGGGAGCTCTGGTTTGTCCAGAGAGCTTTCTCATGAGCGTAAAAGCGCCGGTATCAGACAGCACATCAACCACTTTGCAGGCAATCCCGCGCTGACTCAGCCAATCTTCCGCATCGTCACACCACGGACAGCCTTTTTTGATGAATAGAGTCATTGTTGACTTATAGATTGCAATCTCTCTGCTTGCCAGTTCCTCTTTGATGGAGCAAAGTATCCGGCTCTCATGGCGCGTTCGTCTAGTCGGTTAGGACACAGCCCTCTCAAGGCTGGCGCACGGGTTCGAATCCCGTACGCGCTACCAAGCTTCTTTTTTACTCTGTAAAGCCTGTGGATTGGCTTAAATAAAGGCTCTAAAGCCTACTCAGAGACAAAAGCTCTTGTGCAAAGCCGTGCATTGCTATGCGCCAAAAAGCAAAAAAAAGAGCAACAAAACAGCAACAGGATTTTTAAAGTCTCCCATCTTTAACTGTGCCGCACGGCGGGGAGTTGACTTCAAATGCGTGAAGGATAGCGAGTTCACGGCAAACAGCTTCCCTCTCGTGCAGGAGGTGCGAACATTTGCGAACAAAGGACGATTGACTGGTGATCAGCCAATGCAATACCTCTTCCAACTCAATTCAATGGAACCATTACCGCTCCCAATGGACAAATGACAACATATCAGGGCACAAGTTACTAATTCCACCTTCTCCGCAATCTCCTTGACCGCTCATCCCGTTAGGTTGAATTAACTGAGAAGTCCAACCCCATGAAAACCTCACCCCGTCTTTTCACGCTCTGCTTCTTTACTATCGGAGCTATCTCGATTGCTTCAGCCCAAGAGGTTAAACCTCTTGCCGTAGCATCCGTAACTCCAACTCCAACAATCAAGCCTCTGTGGACTTGCACTCTGACAAATGCCATCGCTTTTCAGGATAGTGCGACTACTAATTGGTTCGCTGGAAGCACACAGGGTGCCTCCTACATGGTGGACGCTTTGGGAAATGCTGCTGTGCCAATCTATGATAACGCTGGTTTTTGGGACATCTTGTGGATATCAGCCAAGGGACAACTTTTAGGTGTCATTAAAACAGCATATACAGGCAATCCTATTGTACCAGGTCTGCTTAATGTAAGTTATTCGTCTGTATATACTTATGATTATGATGGAGACGCTGATACAAATGGCGCTCCTTATCAGTATGTAAAATACACATTGAAGGGAAAATCTATCTCAAGAACACCCTTTTTCACGGGACAGGATATGACATCTGGCACTTACGACCCGCTTCCCAATTCAGGAATCATTGGCATCTCTGAGACAAATTCTTCAGGAACACCAACTGCATTTTCGTACTATAAATACTGATGCTGAAATAATGAGCTTGAAGTGGATTGCTGGCACTGTTGCAAAATGAATAATAGGCAAAAATGGGTGTGCTGGGGAGCATTGACGTTTTTCTGTTTAACTCTTTTGACGGTGCCAGTGTCGTTTCCTGCTGTTAACGAATGGGGGGTGAAAGACATCGGCTTTCTACGTATCCCTTTATGGAAGGTTGGAGCCTTTCCCAAAATACGGATGGATATTCTTACTGTTGAATGGATAGGTATAGGAGTAATTGCAGCCTTTCTTTTTTTTCTAATTAAGGGGGTGGCTAAAACCGCAAAGGCTGATGCATATACTCCCCTACAAGCTCAGAAAGTATCCGAGATTAGAACGAATAGTCCCAAGACAAAAAGACCTGCTAGGATATGGAAGTTTTGGCTCATCTTTACAGTCATTTTACTGATTGGAGTAGGAGTCGTTATATGGCCAATTTTATCCTCCCCATCTTCCAAGGAATCCCAGCAACAAGATCAATCAAGAGGGGTTACTTTGAACGTGAACCAATCTCCGCAAACTGATGAAGCTTATGCTTTAATTTCCAATCAGAAGAGCAATGTAACTGTCCGAAAAGCCATACCTGTTGGAAATAACGCTTCCGCTCAGCAGACAAACGGCAACATCTTCGATCAGTTTGATACGCCTAATCAAAGCGCAATCCCAACGAAAGGATATGGAAGTTTTGCTCAATTTGTTCCTGCACAAGATCAACCCGCAGCAACCGCTGCTCCTACTCCAAATGTGAACCCTTTTACAATTGGATCATCAATGAAAGATGTCTCTGATGTCATGGGCTTACCAGATAGTCTTGAAAAGAGTGACCTCCAAGTTCAAATGGTGAATTTTAAAATTGTAAGACGATACGCTCATGCAATTTGGCATTATGGAAACTCAACCGTAACTTTTGAAAACGGAAAAGTAACAAAATACGATAACGCTTCAGGGAATTTAAGAGTGAGATCGAATCACTAAATAAAAGCGAACAATTCCCCTTTTCTATTGTGACGAGCGTGCTATCAAGAAAGAGTGTCACTCAATGCAAGACAATTACTTTTTGCCAATTCTATAGCGCGTGGTGATACCGCTGTAAGCGCCTACGCTCTTGCCTTTCCAAAGGCCAATAGGGAATCTGCCCGAAGTGCCTCGGCTAGATTGGCGAAACATTGCGGTGTGAAGGAAGAAATCTCCCGACTGCGTGATGCTGCCCAAAAGGAAAGCATCCTATCATATCAACAGAAACGGGAATTTTTGGCAGAAATCATTCAGAAAACTCCAATCGCTGCTCCAAGAATTGCCGATCAACTCGTTGCCCTTCAAATCGACAACAAAATGAGTGGTGATAATTATTCTGATCGTGATACCAGCTCATCGAACCCGTTTCAACTGGTCGTAAATTTTTCGAAAAACTACAAAACTCTTGATGACTCAGCCATTGAGCTTGAATCAGGCCCTTTGGGATAGAGCTGCCGTCATTTTCAGAAGCTCACGGCAACGCCAGAATGCCCACCGTTCAATGAGTGCGGCGGCGTTAGCTGGTGATGAAGAAAAGACCACTGGCACGCCTCTTGCCTCGATAGCGGCCAAGCTGTGCAAGATGCTCTTGGGATTAACTCCACGATGACGTGAGGCTCCTTGCTCAACCTCATGTTCTGATCCAATAATGAGAAGCCGGGCGAACGGGTAAGCCTTCATCCGGTGGAGTTCTCTCATGAACCTATTTCTGCCACTGGTGAGAGAGCTATATAAGTCAGGCAATGTCTTACGTTCAATACAAAAATCATATTCAAGTCCGGCAACGGAATAATCCCCGGTTGTGAGTCCTGCTGTGACAGTCGGGAATGTAAAGGTAAGAGGTGTCTGTTCCCGGCTATCAATGATGATAATGGGGGAGGTGAAATCAGACTGCATCGTTCCCCCGAAGTGATTTTAGGTATGACTGCTGTGCAAACTTGTTCCATCTGTTAAATGGCTCCCTGTATTCAGAAACCGGAGTGCCTTCTATTTGCGTTCCTGCGTATTCTTCCTTTAACCATGCCAACGCTGCTTGTTCGTTAATGTGAAGTGAGAGATTGCTTTTGGCTGATGCCTTTCCCGGCAATCTCACAGGCGGGGATTCTCTGGTGATCCAATCTTCAGCGAATTTACGGGTAATCCCTCGTGCATCACCTTTCTTGTGGAGCCATGCCTTCATAGCATCGATCTGACGTGGAATGGAAAGGTCAGGCCTTTGGTCTGACATGCGCTGCCAGAAAGCATCATCGGGTTCTTCTGTTCCATCAGGCACAATATCAGGTGCCGCCGCTTTCTCCTCTGCATCTATGTCTTTCTCTTTTTCTTTTTCTACATCTTCCTCTTCCTCTGTGTCACGATTCGTGACTGCTTCCGTGACTTTCTCGTGACTCGTTGGTGATTTTCTTTCTCGTACACGCTGAAGAGCCTTTCGTTCAGCATCTGATCTTGGGCGCTGCTCTTCAATGAAGTTTGGGATTTCTAATTCCCCTACGCTTCGAAGAACAAGACCCCTCTTTTCGAGTTCGTTAATCTCCTCCGCAAGAGTGTTTGTTGAAATGCGAAGTCGGAATGCAATCTCCTCGATCTTGGGAAGCTTCCCTGTCGTGGCGTCTCGCTCAATTAGGAGCATCATTTCAAGGAATCTCCTCCAAAGGTTGTCTGGAAGGAGCGCATATTCCATTCGCTCCAGCAATTCCGTGTAGAGCTTAATCCAGAAGCCCCGCATCTGCTTGATCCCGCCCCTGTGCTGTGATATTTTTTTCATCTGATTTAGTTTCTTTCCCGGTGTCTCCTGCAAGAGCGCCGGGAATTTACTTCCTCGGCAACCGGATGGATGGATTAGGAAATGGCTTTCAGGGTGTATTTTTCTATCGCCCTTTCGACATCGGTAATTTTGAATCTTACTAATCTCCCCACTCGAACAAATGGTAATACCTTGTTCTTCATTAGAGTCTGCGTTTTCCGACGTGACCATTGGAAGTGTCTCGCAATTTGATCAGTGGTTTTCCACTGTGATTCGATAGCCACATTCGCGGCTCCCGATTTCTCCTGCTGCGTATTTGTGTTCATAGGTGCTGATAGACGGCTGGTTGTAGCCGTTCGCACCCTTTTTACGCTCAGATATGCAGCTTCGTTACGTGGTCTAAAAAGAAATGATAAGAATAATTAGGGATTCTCTGGAAAGAGCATCTTGATACCCTTGATTACCTTCTCTTCTGCGGTGTTCCACCCTCCATCTTGATTAAAAATTGACTCCTTATCTGAGGACTTGTCGTACGAGTGGCGCTTTGCATCAGTAACGCTCATTGATTCAAGAAGCCTTGCGGCTCCCAAACTCTTCAGGAGCGAGCGAGCACGGTCAGACTTAAGTGAATTTCCGCGTTGTGAATCCTGAGCCTTCCTGTTGGCAACCTTACTTTTTTTATTTTCTGGTCTCTTTTTGCTTTGGTAATCTACCCAAGATGAAAAAGCCCTCTTAATCTTTAAATCTGGTAAGTTCCAATCAATACAGAAAAACCCGAAACATAGATCTTGCTCTTCGGGATTATTCAAAGATTGATTGATCATTTCTATTGGTGCAACACCTTTGAAAAAGAACAATCCATAGGGATTATGTTCAGCATACTCTCCTTCTTCCTTAAAAAGAGCAGGCAGATTTATCCCCTTTGGATGCAGCCCAAATTCTTTTTTTGTATCTGAATCATAAGTCGCTGCTCGGCTTTTCAGCCATGGAACTTTTTCTAGATCTGAAGCAATAACAGCGCACCCAGATGGCCCTGAAAAGTATTCCTGGAACTTAACTAGCTCTGAATAAGTGGCACCTTGTTTGGAATACTCTGCAAGAAGTTTTTTTAAAGTAGAAGAGCGCTTTAATTTTTCACGAGCGTATTCGTGAATAAGGCAATTTCCTAGATTTTCATAAGAAACGCTTCGCTCACAAAAATCCCACTCCTCTCTTGATAGGGTTTTGCTTGGCTCTATGGATTTGCTCAACGCCTTGGAAGGAGTTTTTGCAAGGGAAGTGTTTAACCAAAACAGCTTTTTGTTACTCTTCAGCAAAACCTCCAGTTCTTTGTCAGTAGCAAGGCGCTGTGGCACCTTGGGTTTCTGAACATTCCATTTTTTGGAAATCGGTTTTTTTTCAGGGCGGCTCATATAAGCTTATGGCGGGGGTCGAATTTAGCCCATACCACCCCTCCCACCACCGGGGCCTTCCACTTGGGAGATTTCTTTTTCAGTGCCTTTGAAGCCGCTGATTTCTTGGGGTGACTCATCTCATGAGGGCTTACCATGCCACTGCGTGAACCTTCCGGCTTCCTTTGGCAAAGTAGGTGATTCCATCAGGGTGAATGTGAATCACTTTGCCAAGCCGTTTGGCACTCGTATTGAAAAAGGGATGGCGGAGGAATCGACGGATATATTCGGCTGCCTCCCGTGCTGGAACATCAAGGTATGCCAAGCAATATCCATCATGACGGAGGCTTGATTTCCAGAAATCCTTATCATGAGTGAAGAAGGTTGGACTCTTTTGCTTCAGCAAAAGGGGGATGATGTCTGCATCACCTGTTCCCTTAACCGCTAAATCCTTTCCGATCTTCCGTGTAGGTACCCTTGCGTTGCTCAGGGACTCCGCCTGTTCCGCACGGATATTTTCATCAAGGAGAACCATTCCGGCTCTCTATGCCGCCACTGCTTCGCCAGCGTGTAAGAGAAACGCCTCTCCAGAAAGCCGTATGGCCTCAGAAATAGCATCACGAGAGACACAACCGGGCCATGCCGCTATGATTTCCTCATAGGTTTCACCATGTTCCAAGGCTTCCAAAACCTGCCACACCATGACACGGGAGCCTTTGAAAGTCGGCTTGCCATGGCAGATACGGGAATCGGCCACAATGTATTTGCCAAGCTGGATCACGGGTTTCATGGAAGTCGTCTGTTGCACACTGTTGCACACTGATGAAAAAACCACAACGGGATTTCAAGCGGCTTTCGGCTTCCCGATGGACTCGATATTTTCCGCCTCTTCGGGAATGATGCTCCAATACAGCTTTGCCGCTTGGGGCTTCACAAGTTCCCGATAGTGAGCAAAGAGGATTGTCTGGTCGTGTCCCGATTCCAGAGCGGTCTTTCCCGCATCCTGTGTCTCTGCAAGGCGATAGGAAACAAAGCTGTGACGCATCACATTAACCGGCCATTTTGCCAGTCCTGCGGCCTTGATGACGGTGGCATGGCGGCGGCGGAATGTTCCCGGCTCGCCAGTCTTTCCAAAGGTTCCCCCTGATGATCGTGGACGCGCTGTCTTTGGATTTACCGTTCCGCTGATGATCGGCCCTGTTGTCTTGGCTAGGGGAAGAAGCCAATTTTTTAAATTATCTTGGATCGGCACAAGGCGGCGTGTTCGGGTCTTGGAGTTGGCCGCTGAGACATGAATGAATCCCCCCGTTAGATCGACATCATCCCATGATAAACGGTTAATCTCTGAAACCCTGAGTCCTGCAAAGAGTCCTATTGCATGAAAGGCAAGAATGTCGTCGTCCTGATCGGTAGAGAGCAAGGCCGCTACCTGATGAGGGGTGAAGATGTCGGGCTTCTTCTGTGTGGCCTTGGCTGCTTCTGTGTTGGCGGCTACCTCCATCCGTGCCCAATTCCGCTTTGAGGCATACCCCCAGAGAGTGCGAATATCACGGCGAAAGGTGTTGCGAGTGACGGCACCGACTCCCAGACCATCAAGAAAGCCTTGAATGTCATCGGTAGAAATCTCGGCAAGCCTCCTGTCTGGGAATGCCTGAGAGAGTCGGCCAAGCCTCCATTTCAAATCCCGAAGGTAAAGCTCGCTCATGCCTGCCCCTTCTTTGGATTTGAGTACGGCGGCAACTGCATCGGCTACGGAAACGGAGTTAATGCTTGCCGCTAGGTGATCTAGGTAGAAATCCGTTGCCTGTGACAAGGTTGCTCCCTGTGCCTTGAGCCTTTCCGCGCACGCTACAGCCTCTACACGGAGTTTGTCGGAGATACTGAGGGAGGCAGTCCCAAAGTTGGCAAGCTGGATAGACTGCTGCTCAATAAAAGTGTCTGCGTCTGATTCTTCTTTGAAGAACCTCCGCTTCCTACCTCCTCCATGTTCGGGAACGGTCACTTTCCACCAAACCTCCTTTTGTTTTTTTCCCGGCCTTTTGATCGTGGCCTTTAGTTTGCTTATTTTGCTGGTGATCTCGGTTTTCATGCGGCGTGGTGAATCTATACGCAAAGACTCGCAAAACAGCAACAAAACAGCAACAAGAATATATCTATACTGTTAATCACAGCCCTCTCAAGGCTGGCGCACGGGTTCGAATCCCGTACGCGCTACCAAGCTTTGATAATCATCGGGCAAAATGACGAGCAATGAGCGTGGAGTCATGGCATCTTCCTCCCTGTGCAGGGCACTAGCTATTCACTTTATCGATCGATCGTGCCGGCGATCCTTTTCTTGATTGCAGGCATTTCCTGGAGCGGCGGCAACACGATAGAGACGCTCGACCTCTCACGTCCGCCGGATTACAGGCAACTCGGGACGATAAACGACAGGGAGAAGCTCTCCTCACTGCGCGATACGCTTGGGGACGCTTTGACCTCCCATTGGAAAGACTCCAGATCAGGGCGTTCCGGTTCCAGCTTCGATGCGGCATTTGCCAAATGGGTTGATCTCTATCAGTGGCTTGATCTGCTGGAGTCTAATGAAAATGAAGTGATGAAGCGCTGGCTGAGTCGTCATCTGAACATCACAGCACAGCAATCAGGGCTGGATCGTTCCATGCATATCACCATCATCCAGCCTGGCATTGCGCCAGGTCATGGTTCCGGATCTCCTGAGTTACTTGATAAAATCGTTTCTGACGATGCCGTGATGCAGAAGCTCGTTGCAAAGTTGGTTGCACAGCCCTTCACTCCCGCAGCAGGTTTGCTGGCCGATCGTCTTGATCCGAATTTCATCTCTGCCACGCTTACCGACCCAGATTTTCTCCGACGCTGGTCAGAATCATACAGTCAGGATGATGTAGCTCCAAAAGTCCTTTTGAATCTCCAATCAATCTGGAAGTCGCATTCAGCCGACTGGCATGAATTCCAGTCACTCGCCCTGGCGCTGGCCGTCGTCAAGGATCAGCCTGCGCCCGATTTTTGGCCTCACAATCAGGTTGCCCAGGTTGATGTTCCTCGGGAGGAGGAGCAACCTGACGAATTATTTTCCCAATGGGTGGAGGCATGTCGTGACGGAAAACTTCGGATGGATCCCAGATTGCTCGAAGTGGGGGATTTAAAATTTGTCGTCGATGCGCCGCTCAAGGAATCTGAATTTGATTTGATCCGCGAAAATCCCCAATTGGCCCACCTGGATCCGCAGAAAGCCTTTGAATCGATCCCCTATGATCAGGGACGCGCCATTAAAAATGTCTATGACTGGCCATGGGGAGCCTATCTGCTGGCCGATATCAGGATGCATGGGGGGATCTGCGTCGATCAGGCCTACTATGCCGCCATTGTTGGCAAGGCACTCGGTATCCCAACAATTTTCTTTTCCGGACAGGGTAAGGATGGCGGGCATGCCTGGGTCGGTTACCTCAAGGGACCGGGCCATTGGGAACTCAGTGTCGCCCGTTATGCCTCACAGAACTACGCCACAGGTGAAGGGTTGAATCCGCAAGATTGGAGCCCCATCACCGATCACGATCTGGAGCTGATTACACGCCATCTTGGGAACCGTGATTTTCAAAATGCTGCGCGTCGGGATCTGATCATTGCTTCAGTCTTCCGAAGGAAGGGAGATCTTGCCGGTGAAGGGCGGGCCTTGCAGAGCGCCCTTCAGGTCTCCCCCGAAAATCCCTCCCTCTGGGATGCCCGCGAGGAATGGCTAATACGGACCGGTGCATCCGCTGCCGCTCTCAAGGCACATCATCAAGCCGCCATCGCCCAGTTCTCGGGCTTCAGCGATTTAAAGGCACAGCATCAGGAGGCGCTTATCTCGCTTGCAGTCCGCTCCGGTGACAAAAAAAATGCGGAGGAACTTTCCGATCAGATCGTTCATGAGAACCGGGGAGGTTGGAACGCCCGCGTCGACCTGAGCTCCCAAGCGGCCTGGTCATTGATCTCGGATCGTCTGCAGTCAAAGGACTTTGCTGCTGCTGTGGAGGAGTTTGAACGGCAGTTGCATCTTTTCGGGGAGACTGGTGGCGGCAATTTTTACTACAAAGTGGTTGCTCCGCTAGCTTCCGGATTGATCTCCGCTGGTCGACAGGATATCGCACTCCGGGTGCTCAAAGAGGCTTACCAGACGATCAGGCCAACCTACGATTCCATCCTGGATCGTGATCTCCGTAAACTCTGGGCCATAGCAGGTGGGGCTCCTTCCAAGCCTGCGTCCTTACCGCGGTAGAGGAAATTTTTTGCAGGATTTCGGATTGCACCACATGCCGAGGCTGAGAAGAGTCATCCCATGTCATTAATACGGTTGCTGAGTACGGATTTCGACGGAACGTTGATCGGTGGTGAATGGGAGGATCGGTGTGCACCTCTCCTCGCATCCGAACTCATTGCGACCGTTGGGGAGGGGGCCATCTGGGCGGTGAATACGGGGCGGTCGCTGGAAAGCGCCGTAGAAGGGCTTCTTAAATTCGGAGCACCTGTCTCACCCGAGTATATTCTCACCAGTGAACGGCATATCTATCATCCTGACGGAAACGGGGGGTGGCATGACTACGGTGATTGGAATCGAATTTGTCGCGAACATCACGACCAGCTCTTTGAAAACTCAGGTGATTTTTTCGAACAAATCCGGAATTTGGTCGAAAAATCTCCAGGAGTCATCTTGCAGCGAAATGGTGATGGCGTTCCCGAGGGACTCATTGCCGAGAGCGAGGAAATCCTGGATGAGGTCACTGCCCGACTTAATGCGCTGCCGGGAAGACAGGATGATTTTCATTACCAGCGCAGTAATATCTATCTCCGATTTTGCCATCGCCTCTACGATAAGGGAAGCACCCTTGCCGAACTCGGCAGGTTGCTTGATATGCCGACGACGGATATTCTTGCTGTGGGTGACCATCAGAATGACCTCGCCATGCTCTACGGTCGAGTGGCGGGTATGGTGGCCTGTCCGGCCAACGCCCATGAGAGCGTGAAAACGGCGGTCCTCAAAGCCGGAGGCCATGTCTCCCGACTGGAGGCGGGTGAAGGAACAGCGGAGGCGATCCGTTTTTACCGGGAGAGGGAAAATGAATCCTGAGAAACCTACTCCCTCCTTTAATTTTTGTCTGCCGATCCTCCCGGATCAGGCATCCGAGCTAACGCTCGGACTGCTTCGCATGACTAAGCCTCATTCCCACGAGCCTTTTCCTGAAGTTTGAAATGTCCTTTTCCAATCCGCTTAATCTCGGGGAGTTTCTTTCCTGTGCTGCTCAACCAGACATGGACATTCTGACTCTTCACACCTATTTTTTTGGAAAGGGCGGGAACCTTCAATCCCTCGTCGCCGGCAGCGCGAAGGGCAGCATAGATTTTTG
>Ga0302187_10000421_pt1 | contig 39540 bp, 26 predicted proteins | sample II_Bog_E1_3_FD_202120 | JGI IMG/M metagenome (GOLD analysis project Ga0302187, IMG submission 202120) | Peat permafrost microbial communities from Stordalen Mire near Abisko, Sweden - II_Bog_E1_3 | ecosystem: Environmental > Terrestrial > Soil > Wetlands > Peat | place: Sweden: Abisko...
AGCGAGTTGTCCTTGGAGAAACGGATGTCGTAAAAGAGACGGCGGCCGAGGGCGATGGAGGCGGCAGTGGGCGGGTTTCCGGCGGGGATGGGAACGGGAGGCAGGCCGAGCGGAGTGGCGATCTGGATGGGTGAGCCGATGGGATGGGAGGTGGATGCGTGATCGTTGCATCCTGTGAGGAACGGGAACGATGCGAGGAATGCGGCGATGGCAAGACCAGCGCCGCGCGGGGTGCACACGCCGGCGCAAGCGCAGCGCGAGACTTTGCGCATGGATTGTCTGAATTGCTTGAAGTTGATCACTCCACCCATCTCAAGACGCCTGCACGCGCGACGGACAACGATCGCCGGATGACTCCGGCCAGGAGAGCGGCGACAAGCCGCTTCCTGACATCTGCAACAGAAACTCTCCGCGGAGGCCATCTTGGGATATTGATTGCGGCCGATGGGAGGAGCGGTTCGATGCTTTACGTCAAGCTGGCGCCGAGACATGCGGGACGTCCCGATGGACTCGATTGTAAGGAGCGCGGCGAAGGGGTGTCAACACGCGCGAGGCGGGAGGGCGGCATCGGCGGCGGGCGGCCGGGCGGCCGGGCGGGGCATGGAACGATTGACAACCTTCCAGCGCAGCCGCTAGTATTCTGCTCGAAATGAGACGTCTCAAACTCCGCACGGATTTTGTGCGACTTCCGATGTTCCCGGCTGTTTTCCATGGGAAGAATTCAGAGATTTGGGCGCGCACTTAGGTCACTCTTGAGCACTACCTACGCAAGACAAAAATCTGCCGGAGCGGAACAGGCTCTATTTGGGCGCAGGGTGCATGGATCCGGTCAGGCTGCAAACGACCGGAAAGACACCCTGACTGGCTGCGATTTTCTTCCCAGCCGGTTCAAGGCGCCGCCTTCAGAAACATTGCACAGGTGATCTACCCGAGGGTCTCAACTTCATGCCTTCCAATCGAATTTCAAGCAGGGTGCGCCGCGGAGGAGCATTGCTGTCGCTGGCGTTTGCGGCCGGCGCGGCGCTCGTGACCGTTCCGGCGCAGGGTCAAAGCGCATCAGAGTGGCTGACCAGCAGCGGCGACGCGGCGCGCGACGGATGGCAGCGGGTGGAGTCGAAGATCACGCCGCGCAACGCCGGCAAGATGGAGTTGCTGTGGAAGACCAAGCTGGCGGCCAAGCCCATGGGTATGCTGTCGTTTCGCGAGCCGCTGGTTGTGACCGGAGTGAAGACGCCGGATGGCACGCACACGCTGGCAATCTTTGCCGCGGCCGCCAACCAGGTTTTCGCGCTGGACGCGGAGACGGGCAAGGTGGTGTGGCAGTCGAACCTGAAGTGGGAATCCGAAAAGCCCCAGGAACCGGGCGAGGGCGGGGGCTTTATCTGCACCAACGCCCTGAGCGCGACGCCGGTGGTTTCACCGATCGACGCGCCGGTGCGGCGGCTCTATGTGCTGGCCAGCGACGGGTATCTGCACACCATTGACCTTACGACCGGCGAAGACGCCGAAGCGGCGCTGGAGATGCTGCCGCTGCCGTACGGCAAGCCTTACGGGCTGAACCTGGTGAACAACGTGATCTACACTGTGACGGGCCAGGGCTGCGGGGGCGTGCCGAATGCGCTCTATGCGATGAACCTGACGGACAAGAAGCTCACCGTGTCGTCACCTCCGCAGGCGGGACTTTGGGGGACGGCGGGACCGTCGGTGGGCTCGGACGGGGAGATCTACTTCGAGTCCGGCGACGGGGAGTACAACGCGGCCGAGGGCAAGCTGTCGACCAGCGTGGAGGGCTTCACGTTCTCGAACGACACGCTCACGCTGAAAGACTACTACTCGCCCTCGAACCACGTGTGGCTGACACGGCGCGACCTGGACATGAACGGCACGCCGGCGGTGTTTCCCTGGAAGGGGCGGGACGTTCTGGTGGGATCGGGCAAAGAGGGCCGCTACTTTGTGATGGACTCGAAATCGATGGGCGGCGCGGACCATGAGACACCGCTGTTCCGCAGTCCGCTCTACTCAAACACCAATGCGAACTTCCAGACCGAGGGCACGTGGGGCAGCCTGGCCAGTTGGGAATCGAAGAACGGCACGCGCTGGATTCTGGGACCGACCGGCGGCGAGACGGCAGAGAAGTTTCCCAAGACGTATGGAGATACGCCGCACGGCGGCGTGATTGGGCTGAAGCTGGTGGACAAGGACGGCAAGACGGAGTTGGAGACAGCATGGCGCTCGGTGGACATGATCACGTCGGAGCCGCCGGTGGTGGCCAACGGGGTGGTGTTTGTACTGGCCGGAGGCGAGTTTACGGGCCAGGCGAATGACGACATGGGCGGCCTTTACAGCGCTCAGGAGCGGATTGCACACTCGGTGCCGGCGCGGCTGTTTGCGCTGGACGCGGTGACCGGCAAAGAGCTGTACACGAGCGGCAACATGATTCCGTCGTTCCTGCACCAGGCCGGGCCCTCGGTGGTGGACGGCAAGGTGCTGTTCGGAACGTTTGACGGAACGGTGTATTGCTTCGGAATCAAGTAGCGATCGGCCGCAGGTTCGACCGGGGCGGGTTGCAGGATTTTTTGATGCGTTTCAGCGGAAAACCTTTGAGGGACGTACACGTGACGAAAAGAACTTTGGGACGAGCCGTTGGTCTGTTCTGCGCCGGCTCCCTTCTCTGTGCAACGGCTGCGATGGCTCAGAACGAGCGGGGCGACTGGCCGCTGGCGGGCTCCGATCCAGGCCAGAACGGCGTGCAGAAAGACGAAGTCGTGCTGTCGCCGGACAACGCCGCGACGCAGTTCAAGTTTCTGTGGAAGCTCAAGCTGGGTGAGCGGGCAAAGAATGCATCGTCATTCAGCGAGCCGCTGCTGGCGGGGCGGCTGATCAACGCGCAGGGCTTCAAGGACTTTGTCTACTGGGGCTCGGCGGACACGCTTTATGCAGTGGACTCGGAGCTGGGGCGCGTGGTGTGGAAGAAGCAGTACAGCATGCAGAACGGCAAGGCCGGGGCAGGATGCGGGGTGTCGAGCCTGGACATCATGATGGAGCCGCCGGTCGTGATCAACTTCAAGGCGCGCCGGCGGCGGGCGCCGGGAACCCCGCCACCGCCGCCGCCCACCGTGATGAAGAGCGACGAGCGCAAGCTGGGAATTGCTCCGGGCGGAGGGTACTTTGGCCTGAAGGGCATCTACGTGCTGACGCCGGACGGCATGCTGCACGAGCAGGTGATGACGACGGGCGCGGACTTTGCGCCTGCGGTCAAGTTTCTTCCCGCAGGGAACGGAGACGCGAGCGGCCTGAACTTTGCCGACAAGACGATTTATACGGAAACGGCGCAGGATTGCGGCGGCGTGGCCAACGGAATCTGGTCGATCGACCTGTCGGACGGAAACTACAAGGTTGCGAATTATTCAACCGGCAAGGTGCAGCCTCTGGCGCTCTCCGGGCCGGTGCTCACGGCCGATGGCACATCAATCTTTATGACCGGCGCAGGAAGCTCGGATGCAAATGCCGGCGTATATGCCGGGAGCGTGGTCGCGGTCGACAAGGACATGAGGGTCGCGGACTGGTATACGCCGGAGGGCGGCATGGCCAGCTATGAGGCGGTGTCTCCGGCGACCTTTGCGTACAAGGGCAAGCAACTGGTGGTGGCTCCGGGAAAAGACGGCAGCATTGCGCTGCTGGATGCGGCATCGCTCGGCGGAGCGGACCATCACACGCCGCTGTTTGAAACGCCCGCTCTCTCCAAAGCGGGCGAGAAGCACGGCTGGGATGGTTTTGCCACCTGGCAGGACAAGGACGGCGCAGCGTGGGTGTTCGCGTCGGTAGCGGCGAGCGTCTCCGCGAGCGGAGTGAACGGCACGGCGGCGCACGGCGCGGTGGTGGCCTTCAAGGTGGACGACGCGGACGGCAAACTCTCGCTCGAGCCGGCATGGGTCTCGGGCGATATGGTCAATCCCGCGCCGCCGCGCTTTGCCAATGGGCTGGTGATTGCGCTGGCCGGGGGCGATGCTTCGACCCATGCGGTTCTGCATGTGCTGAACGCCGCGACGGGCGCCGAACTTTTCTCAAGCAAGGATCAGGTTCCCACGTACAGCAGGCTGTCTGGGGTTTCCGTGGGCGACAGCCATGCGTTCTTCACAGACCACGATAATGTGCTGTATTCGTTCGGCATCGGCATCGAGCACTAGAGCGCGGTCGCCGGCTGAACAGATCTCCATAACGAACAATATTTCCAAGCTAGCAAGGAGAAGTCACAATGATCGATCGCGCGGCAGTTGAGCAAGCAGTGAATGCGGGCAATGGCGTACTCCGTCTGGAGCCGACGTGGGTACCACGCTCGTTCATGATTCCAGGGCGCCGGCTGAAGCTTCATCCTGATGACCTTTACGCCTATGGCGGCCATCGCGGCGGCATCAACGAGCGCTGGTTTTCGTCGACGACCAAGGCCTCGAACGGCCCCTTGACGACAGAGGATGAGGGGCTGAGCTATGTCCATCCTTCAGCCGGCAAGCGGTTCCTGCTCAAGGACGCTGTCGAGATTGCCGGCGACCTGCTGCTGGGTGCCGAGGTGATGGCGCGCGAGGGCGGGTGGAATCTGCTGTGCAAGTTCTTCGACAACACGGGACCGATTCCCCACCACATGCACCAGAGCGACGAGTTCGCCAAGCTGGTGGGACACAAGGGCAAGCCGGAGGCGTACTATTTCCCTCCGCAATATAACCAGCTGAACAACAACTTTCCGCACACGTACATGGGTCTGGAGCCGGGGACGACCAAGGAAGACATTCGCCGCTGCCTGGAGCGCTGGAACCAGGGCGACAACGGCATCACGTTCTTTGCGCGCGCCTATCGTCTGGAGCCGGGCAGCGGATGGCAGATCGACCCGGGCATTCTGCATGCGCCAGGTTCGCTGGTGACATACGAACCGCAGGTCAACAGCGATGTGTTTGCGATGTTCCAGTCCGAAGTGGAAGGGCGCATTGTGGACTGGAGCCTGCTCACCAAGGATGTGCCGCCGGAGTATCACCACGATCTGGATTACCTGATCAGCATGCTGGATTGGGAAGCGAACGTGAACCCGGAGTTTGCCGAGAGCAACAAGCGGCATCCCAAGCCGGTGCGCGCAGTGGCGGAGATGGAAGAGGCCGGGTATCGCGAACTGTGGATCACGTACGGCAGCGGGTACTACTCCGCCAAGGAGCTGACGGTGCTGCCGGGACGCACGGTGACGATCAAGGACGCGGCTGCGTACGGGCTGATTCTGACCCAGGGCCACGGCACGCTGAACGGGACCGCGGTCTCCACACCTTCCATGATCCGCTTTGGCCAGCTAACCGAAGACGAAGTGTTTGTGACGGCCGCAGCGGCTGGAGAGGGCGTGAAGATTGTCAATCCGAGCACGACCGATCCGCTGGTGCTGCTGAAGCATTTTGGGCCCGGCAATCCCGACGCGGAACCGCTGCGGATCAAGCGCTAGGGTGGAGGCTCCCATGAGCGGACAGAAGCACAAGGCGCCGGCTCTGCACAATGCGATGTGGCCGGGGATCGTGGGTAAGGGCGAGGGGTCGGAGCCGTTCATCGACCTGGACACGATGCTGGCGCTGACAGCGGCGGCGGAAGTGGACGGGACGAACTTCGACGGCGTCGACCTGTTCCTTTCGCTGCCGCACACCGACATTGATTCAACCGACGACGATTTGAAGGCGCTGGCCGACAAGCTGGCCGCGCACAACCTGGTGGCGGGGTCGCTGGTGGCGCCGGTGTGGCCACCGGCGGGCGGCGGCTCGGCGATGGGCTCGGCGGAAGAGCGCGGGCGCTTTCTGATGCAGGTGCGCAAGGCCTGCGCGGCGGCACAGAAACTGCGCGAGCTGGGCATCCGCAGGTATGGCGTGGTGCGCATCGACTCGGCGGACGGGCCGTCGCACTGGGCCGAAGATCCGAAGGGCAACACGCGGCGGATTGCGGAGACGTTTCGCGAGGCATGTGACATCGCTGAGGGCTATGGCGAGCGGCTGGCCGCGGAGGGCGAGATCTGCTGGGGCGGCATGCATGGCTGGAAGCACATGGTGGAGCTGCTGGAGCTGGTGGACCGGCCGAAGACCATCGGCTTCCAGGCAGACATGGCGCACACCATGCTTTACACCATGGGCTACAACTCGCCGGAGAGCCGGCTGCTGCCCGACGATTATGACTGGAAAGACAAGAGCGTGTTGACCGATGCGCTCAAGCAGGTTGCGCATGCGCTCCGGCCGTGGACGATTGACTTCCACGTGGCTCAGAACGACGGCACGGTGAAGGGCCAGGGTTCGCACGACAAGACCGGACGGCACTGCCCGCCGGACGACCCCAACGGAAAAATGAACATTGTGGAAGCTGCCGGGCTGTGGATGCGCAACGACGATGGCACGCCGACGCGAGCGTACGAGCACATTTGCTGGGATGGATGCATGTTTCCGAACGCGACGATGGCCGCGCCGGAGACGTGGGCGAAGATTCTGGCAACCATGATCGAAGTGCGCGACGCGCATGGCTGGGACTAAGCGGCGGAGAGTGGAACTGTGGCAAAGAAGGATTTGAATATCGGGATCGTGGGCTACGGGTTCATGGGGCGGACGCACTCGAATGCGTACCTGCAGGCGCCGCGTTTTTTTGATCTGGCCTACAAGCCGGTATTGAAGGCGGTGTGTGCGCGCAATGCGGAGCGCGTGAAGGGATTCGCGGAGAACTGGGGTTATCAGTCAATCGAAACCGACTGGCGCACGCTGGTGGCGCGCAAGGATATCGATGTGATCGATATTGCCAGCCCCAACGATACGCATGCGGAGATTGCTATTGCCGCTGCCAAGGCCGGCAAGATGGTGCTCTGCGAAAAGCCGCTGGGGCGCACAGCTGACGAAGCAAAGGCCATGGTCGATGCGGTGGAAACGGCGAACGTACCGAACATGGTGTGGTACAACTACCGGCGCGTGCCTGCGGTGGTGCTGCTCAAGAAGCTGCTCGACGACAATCGCTTCGGCCGGATTTTCCATTACCGCTCGCAGTTTTTGCAGGACTGGACGATCTCGCAGGACCTGCCGCAGGGCGGCGAGGGATTGTGGCGGCTGGACAGTGCTGTCTCCGGCAGCGGCGTGACGGGCGACCTGCTGGCCCACAACATCGATATGGCCCTGTGGTTGAACGGGCGCATCACGGAAGTCACGGCGATGACGGAGACATTCATCAAGGAGCGCAAACATACGCTCACCGGCAAGGTTGAGAAGGTGACCATCGACGACGCCAGCGCATTTCTGTGCCGGTTTGAGAACGGGTCGATGGCGCTGTTTGAAGCCACACGCTACGCGCGCGGGCACAAGGCGCTGTTTACGCTCGAGATCAACGGCGAGAACGCGTCGGCAACGTGGGACCTGCACGATTTGCATCGGCTGGAGTACTTCGACTATCGCGATGAGAGCCAATTGCGCGGGTGGAAGAGCATCCACATCACCGACGGTGATCACCCGTACATGAAGAACTGGTGGGTGCCGGGACTGCAGATCGGCTACGAGCACACGTTCATTCACCAGGTTGCGGATTTTGTTCTGGGGCTGGAGAGCGGCAAGGCGGCGGCGCCGACGTTCCGCGACGGGCTGGCGACCGAGCATGTGACGGATGCGGTGCTGCGGTCGGCAAAGACAAAGCAGTGGGAAAAGATACCCGTCGATTAAGAACCGACTGGGCGCGCTTCAAGCGAGGGACTATGGGAGGAAACATGGCATTTGGAACACGTCACCAGGGGCTGACTGCGTGGGACGCCAGGCCGGCGTCCGCGGTTGCAGCCGCACTGATCTGCTGCGGCCTGTGCGCGGCCGTGGGCACGGCCCAGCAACCCGCGCCAGCCAAGCCGACTCACCATCCGGCACCGTTCCACTTCGACCAGCCGGAGCCGATCAACTTTGACGATCACAGCGGCTGGACGCAGATCTTCGACGGCAAGACGCTGGCGAACTGGGATGGCGACCCGAGCGTGTGGCATGTGGAGGACGGCGCGATTGTGGGCGTGTCGAGCCCCGAGCACCCTTCGGGCACGACCAACATCATCTGGCGCGGCGGCGAGCCGGCGAACTTTGAATTGAAGCTGGAGATGAAGCTGGAAGGCGCGGGCGCCAACGGGGGCGTGCAGTATCGCAGCTACCACGTGGAGCCACACCCCTTTCCGCTGCCCGCTGATGCCACGCCGCAACAGAAACAGCGGTTCCAGGAACGTGAAGAGCTGGACAAGAAGCATGCGCAGTGGAACGTGGCCGGGTACCAGGCAGACTTTGACTACGCCAACAAGTACACGGGCCAACTGTATGAGCAGAACACCCCGCGCGGCATTATTGCCTGGCAGGGACAGGTTGTAGCCACGGAGCCTGACAAGAAGCCGACGCTGCTTGGTACGGTCGGCAAAGCAGAGGAGCTGAAGTCGTACATCAAGCCCGGCGAGTGGAACCAGGTGGAGATTATTGCCGAGGGCAACACGCTGACGCACATCATCAATGGGCACGTGATGGCGATACTGGTCGACACCGATCCGAAATATGCGCAGGCCAAGGGGCTGATCGCGGTGGAGATTGAGGGCGGCGGCAACGTGAAGATCTCGCACCGCAACATCTGGCTGAAGATTCTTCCCTGAGCCATGGCGAGTGACCTGTTGTTCAAGGGCCGCAAAGCGGCGCGCCTCGAAAACGACCTGCTGCGCGTGACCGTGCTCCATGAGGGCGGCCACATCGCGGAGGTCTTTGACAAGCGCGCCGGCGTGAGCCCGCTGTGGATTCCGCGCTGGCCCTCGACGGAGCCTTCGTGCTTCGATCCGGAAAATCCTGGCCCGTTTGGAACAGGATCGGATGCCAAGCTGCTGGCCGGCATCATGGGCCACAACCTTTGTCTGGATTTGTTTGGCGGGCCTTCCGACGAGGAAGCGCATGCGGGTCTGACGGCGCATGGCGAGGGATCGGTCGATCGATACGAGGCGAGCGAATCTCCCCGCGAGCTGACACTCAGCTTGACTCTGCGGCTGGCGCAACTGAAGCTGACGCGGTCCATTCAGTTGCATGGGGAGCAAGTGCGGATTCGCGAGACGGTTGAGAATCTCTCTGCACTGGACAGGCCGCTGGCATGGACCGAGCATGTGACGCTGGGCCCGCCGTTTCTTGACCCGGCGACGACTGAGTTCCACGCTTCGATGACGCATTCGATCGTTTCCCCGAGCGACCCTGGATTCGATGCGTACCTGAATCCAGGAGCCGAGTTTGCGTGGCCGCTTGCGCCGCGGGTGGGCGGTGGCACGCACGATTTGCGCCGAATGCACGCGACCGCGCCGGCGAGCGGCTACACGGCGCACGTTGCGGATGTGGAGCGTGAGGATGCCTTCTGGGTTGCGTATGCGCCGAAGTATCGGCTGGCATTTGGCTACGTCTGGAAGACGGCGGATTTTCCCTGGCTGGGCATATGGGAAGAGAATTGCAGCCGGCAAGGGAGCCCGTGGGATGGACGCGCGGTGACACGGGGCATGGAGTTTGGCGTGTCACCGTTCCCGGAGAGCCGGCGGGCCATGGTGGAGCGGGGCCGGCTGCTGGGTACGCCGACGTTCAAGTGGTTGCCGTCGTATGGGCGCGTTGAGGTTGAATACTGGATCACGAGCCAGATTGCGGATGCGGCGCCGACCGGGCTGAAGTGGCCCGTGATCTGACCAAGCCGACTAAAAGACGAGCTGGTCTTTCTTCGCATCCACCTTTGCGGTGTCGATGTTGGGAACCTTCTTCAGGTCGTCGATTGATTTGAATCCCTTTTGCTTGTCGCGATAGGCGACGATGGCCTGCGCGTCGGCATCGCTGATGCCGAGGACCTGCGCAAACTGACTGGCCTTGGCCATGTTGACGAAGATCTTCTTCACCTGCGATGGGGGGAAGTTGGCGGTAAGGTAGTCGGCGATGTCGGTGAAGTCCTCATCGGAGCCGGTGGCGCCGAGGCCAACCATCTTGGTAATGGTGTTTTCCCAACCGGTGCGGTCGCGGCCGGAGGCAAGAATGATGTTCGGCGAGTGGCAGCGGACGCAGAGATGCAGGACTGCATCGCGGCCGGTTCCGGGGGGGAATTCCGTATGCGCTGACGGCTGACCGGTCGTAGCGCTGGGGCCGGCTTCCTGGCGCGCAGCGACCGGGCTCCAGGGCGCGACGGCGGCGATCAGCCAGGCGGCAGTCAGAAAGGCGAGGGTGAAGTGGCACAGACGGCGAACATGGATGGATGGCAAATTGAGATAGCTCTTCACAGCTGCTCCTGTGTGTTTTGAAAGATGGTCTGTGGCGTCTTGCCGGGACCGGGGGAACTGATCCCAAACTCTGATTATAGCGCGATGACTGTTTGATCCATGCCCTCATGGCAATTCGCGCATGGCAGGAATGAGACGTCTCATTCGCTGCAAATTCCTATTTTTAAGTGCTTTTTGGATGTTCTGGCTGGCGGGTCGCGGAAGGGGACAGAAATGAGTTGCCGCCGTTCTCGTTTCCCTGCGGGGGCCAAGAACGGCGGCGACCAACCACCACGGATGTCGCAGCGTTACCTAGGGCCTGTTAACACGACCAGGGCGGATGGCGTTGCGAGCGAAAATTGGTTCAAGCGAGGCGGAATCTCGCCGCGGCGAGCTGTGGCCATTTCACAGCCGAGGATTTCAACGAAGCATGAACCGATTTTCACCGCAACCCGGGTCCCCGGCACGCGAACCTGGCGTGCTGGGGTGGAAGCCGGGGTCCCCGGCACGCGAACCTGGCGTGCTGGGGTGGAAGCCGAAGGGACGGGACCAATTTTCCCGATTTCGTTGTCGCTCGTCGCTTCAGTAACCGGCTACAGTGCGCTCCTCGCTCCTGGAACTCGGGAAAATTGGCTCCCGTCGCCACCGCCCTGGTAGTGTTAACTGGCCCTAGCTTGCAGTGACGCGGGCGAGCTTGGTGACGCGGCCAGTCTGGTTCCAGTCCGAGACGTAGATGGTGCCATCGGCAGCGAAGAAGCAACCGTGCGCAGCGCTGAAGACAGTGGGGCGGATGTTGGCCGGATCAAGCTGATAGTTGGCCCACTGGCTCTCGATGGGATTATCGCCGAGGAAAGAGACGGGGGCGTTGTTCTTGTCGATGATGGTGACGCGGCCAAGCAGCTCGGAGACTACGGCGTGATCGCCGTTGAAGCTGACCTGGCAGGGGCGGCGCAGATGCTCGGTGATGTGGCCGACAAATTTTCCATCGAAGTCGAAGTGGCTCAGGCGGAAGTTTTCGCGATCGCAGACGAGCAGCAGCGGCTGATCGTAGCGGGTGTCGACGGCGAGGCCGTGGCAGCAGTTGCACTTGCCGTCTTCAGTTCCCTTCCCTGCGAAACTCGCAAGATAGTTGCCGTTCTTGTCGAAGCGGAAGATTCGCGAATCGCCGTAGCCGTTGGCGACGACGATGGAGCCGTCGGGAGCGGCGACGACGGAGGTGACGCGCCACTCGTTGGGCTTTTTGAAGCCGGCCTCAGGGGGCGCGGTGATCTTGAGCAGGACGGTGCCGTCGATTTTCATCTTGACGATAAGCCAGTTCTCAGCGGGCGTTCCCTTCTGCACCGTTGCATAGAAGACTTCATTGCCATCTTCGACGGCGTAGTAGAGCGAGTGCACTTCGGGATACTGATTGGCGATGGTTTTGAGCAGCTTGCCGCCGGGCTCGTAGACCAGCACGCCAGTCTCGCTCTGCGTGCTGACATAGAGATTGCCGGCCTTGTCGGTGGCGATCGCGCCGTGGGTTCCGCCGAAGTGCTTGCCTTCGGGCAGCTGGCCCCAGTGCGGGACGATGTCGTAGGTCCACTCGCCGTTGCCGGTACGGTACTGGAGGTCAGTGGACGGGGCGGCGGGGCTGGCCGCGAGGGTGCGTGCGGGAGCGCCGGTGATGGCGACGAAGGCAGAGGCAGCGGCGGCTCCCGAAAAGGCGCGACGGCTGAGCCGGGTGGGACTAGGGGACTTTACTTCGGATTCCATATAGGTTTCTCCAATTCACGATCTTTAGTTCACGATCTTCAGTTCACGAGCAGTTGGTGCACGAGCTTTAGTTTACGCGCGGCACTCGGGCCTGGGAGCGGGGAGGAGGGGTATGAGACGTCTCAAAACGTGAGATCAATTTATGAGTTTTGCGATGGGGCTGTCAAATTCAGTGTGATTTGCGTTTGGCTTGTTTTCATGGGCGCACTGCGCGCTGTAGAGTGGTTGCAATGGTCACGCAACGAGAACTTGCGAAGCTGGCCGGCGTGTCTGCCGGGACGGTATCGAATGTGATCAGCGGCTCGACGCGGGTGAGCGAGGATGTACGGCGGCGGGTTTTGGATGCGAGCCGGATACTGAAGTATCAGCCCAACTTGATAGCGCGCAGCCTGAAGACCAATCGCACGCATACGCTGGGAATCGTGGTGCCGGACTTGACGATTCCCTTCTTTCCGAAGATTGTGCGCGGGGCGGAGTCGGCGGCGCGGGAGCGGGGACATTTTCTGATCGTGCTGGATTCGCAGCGCAGCCACGAGCTGGAAGTGGACATGATCGCGTTGCTGCGGCAGCGGGTGGACGGGATTCTGCTGGTGACGGCAGGAGACGACCGATGGTCTCAAGAGAGCGCGGCGGCAATTGCGTCGGGGCCTCCGGTGGTGTGCGTGGACCGGCTACCGGAGGGTCTGGACACGGACTCGGTGAGCGTGGACGATTGCGGCGCGGCCGAGCTTGGCGTCAAACATCTGCTCTCGATGGGCCATCGCAAGATTGCCATCATCACGGGGCCGCTCACGCTGAAGAACGAGCAGCAGCGGCTGCGCGGATATCGGCGGGCGCTAAAGAATGCCGGGGTGCCGCTGCTGCCTTCGCTGATCTGGTCAGCGAGCTTTGAGATGAAGGACATTCACTCTGTTTGCCAAAGAGGACTGCTGCGGCAGCGGCCCCGGCCGACGGCGCTGTTTGCGACCAATGGCGTGACCGGGCTGTGCGCGCTGGAGAGCCTGTATTCACTGGGCTTTACAACGCCGGAGAACATTGCATTTGTCACCTTTGATGAGCTGATTGCGGAGGGATTTTTTCAGCCGCGCATCACGTCGGTTGTGCAGCCAACGTATGAGATCGGGCATCGGGCGGTGGAGCTGCTGTTTGACAAGATCGAGCAGGGGCGCGACGCGACACAACTGAAAGTGCGGCTGCCTGCGACGCTGGTGGTGCGGGACTCTTCGCGGATGGGCAAGGGGCGGGCGAAGACAACCAAGCGCAATCGGTGAAGCGCGAAAGGGCGGATCACGATTTGCCGCGAATCGAAGCGCGAGCGAAGCGGTGATTCAGAACGTGGTCCACAGGCGCAGGGAATAGCTGCGGCCTGGCCCGACGGCGTTTCCTGAAAAGAGCCCTCCGAAGTCGATAAGTTCGAGCGTATTGCCCAGGTTCTGAGCGTCGGCCTGCAATTTCACCGCGTACTGATCGCGGGTGAAGAGGCTGGCGCCCACCGATGCGTTTTCGGTGAGGTAGGGGCTGATGCGGCCGCGACCGAAGTTGAGGTGATTGATCACGGCCTCCCCGTATTCGGTGGCGTATTGTTGCGCGGTCTGGTCGGGTTGAAAGGGCAGACCGCTGTTGTAGTTGCTGCCCAGGGCGAACCACAAGCGCGACGCGGCCTGACAGCGCAGGCGGGCGCGAATGGTTTGCCGCTGGTCCTGCGAGTCGGGGAAATGCCCGGTCAGCTGGCTGGTGACGCCGGAAGCATCGTTACCGAGAAAGAGGCCACCGGTTACCGGATTCCAGACATTGCCGACGATGTAGGAGTAGCTGGCGAAGCCGGAGAAGCGGCCCCAATGCTGGACCTCGAGCTTGCCTTCGGCGCCGTAGAGAATGCCTTTGTCAAACGCGATGGGAAAGCTGATGCCGGTACTGAGCACTTGCGAGTCATCGGCGAAGTTATTGATGTCGCGGCGGAACATTTTGGCATCCAAGCGTAGCTTGTTGAAGACAGCCTTGGTGAGGCCCAGCTCATAGTAGCTGCCATGCGAGGGCTCGACGGGCAGTTGCACTGCGGGGACGCTGGTGTCGAGTGACTCAGCGGCGACGGAGCTGGACAGGAGGATGTTTTCAAAAGACGGCGTCTGGAAGATGCGATCGTAGGAGCCGTGGAGGTTGAGGCCGAGCGTGGGGAAAAAGCGCGACAAGGCAACGCGCGGGCTGAGGGCATTCTCGTTGACGAGCAGCTGGTAATGATCCCAGCGCAGGCCGGCATCGATGGTCCAGTTGCCGAGCCGGATGGAGTCCTGGACATAGGCCGATTGCTCGAGGTCGGGGCGGGCGGCGGTGAAGGCGAAGGTGGTTGCGCCAGCGTCGAGGATGCCGAGAGTGATTGGGCATTGACGGTCAGCGGGGTCGGCGCAGTCGGCCATCAGGTAGCTGAAGCTTTCATGGAGGAAGGTGGCGTCGGATTCGACACCGGCCTTCCATTCCTGCCGGCCCTGATGGTGCGAACCGCCGGCGGTGAAGTAGATCTCCTTGAAGTCGTTGTGCTGGGTGGCGATGAGCGGCCATGACTGCGGGTTGGAGTTGAAGTCGTTGGAGTTGTCGCGGGCCATTCCCCGCAGCCAACCGATGGTGTCGACAGAAAAAATGTGCTGATAGGCAGCGCTGCCCATGGATTCAAAGTTGCCGCCAGTCTGGAGCTGGCCGCCCGGAATGAAGATGCAATCACTCGGCTCATCGGCAGCGGGAACGGGCGAGCACCCGAAGTTGTTGGTGGAGTCGGGCAACCATGCGCCGTTCTGCTGCACGAGCTCGTTGGGGATTTCATAGCGGGCGAGTTCGTGGCGGACGATCAGGGTGAGGCGGTCTTCCTCTCTGAGCTCGCGTTCAAAGTTGGTTGAGAAGCTGCCGGTGGTGCCGTTGTTGGTGTAGTTTTCAGGCACGACTGGATTGAGATAGTGGCCGGTCCTGTTGCCTGCAGCGCTGGCACCGACGGTGTTTCCCTTCCATGAGTATTGGCCCTGGACGTTGAGGCCGCCGGTGGCATAGGAGCCGCCAAAGATCGTAAACTGGCCGTGAAATCCGGGGTCCTGATTGCGCATCGTATTGACCTCGACGATGCCGCCCATCTTGCGGCCGTATTCGGCGGGAATGCCGGCGGTATAAATCTTCAGGGACTCGACATCATTGGCTTCGGCTTCAGGACCGAAGCTGGGCGAGCGATTATCGGTGAGCGGAATTCCGTCGACGATGAACTGGGTCTGATATTCCGATCCGCGCGGATGTAGAACAGCATTGCCTTCATAGAGCCAGCCGGGCTCTGTGTTGACGAGGTCTTGCATGGATCGGCCGGGGAGCGCGGTCAAACGATTCTGAATTGTCTCCATGCCCATCTCGTTGACGGAGCCGGCGCGATAGGGGTCGAAGAGCGTGGCGGCGGCGCTGACCTGGACCGACTGGGAGACAGGTGCGACGTGGAGCTTTATGGTGCGATTCAAGGGAAGTGCGGAACGGATTTCAACCAGCACGTTGATCGGAGCAAAGCCCTGCGCCTGGACCAGCACCTGGTAGATTCCGTAGGGCAGGCGCTGGGCGTCGAGTTTGCCGTGATCGTCGGTCGTGAAGGCCTGGCGATAGTCGTTGCCCTGACTGATGATTTGAATGCTGCTTTTGACGCGCAGGCCGGATGGGTCGGTTACGGTCAGACGCAGTTCGCCGCTATTACTCTGGGGAAGAATCGGTATGGCCATGACGAGTAATGAGAAAAGAAATGCAAATCTGCGCATGAAGCGGGAATCTCCGTGGATTTGATGCAACGTGTCGGCTTGCTTCGCAATTGCCATGCCGATGTTTGCAATGCGCGCGGCCATGCTTGCGCAGGAGACCGCTTTGTTGATTGTATTTTGGATTGGCGGGACAGGGCTGCATCGATCCGGGGCTCAAGGTGGCGGGTGTGTTTCATGGTTGGCCGCCGTTTTGCGGCTCATTTAGATCCGCCCCTGCGGGACGGATGGTCTCTTCTTGAATCCTGACCCAGGACTGCGTCTGCGGCGGCGGACTTGTCCTGGGCCATTTTCACTTTCTCCCTCCGGGAGGATGAACGCTGGCTGTTTCATCCAGCGGTGCGTCGGCGAAGGTGGTGCAGGGAATGATCATGCATCACAGCCAGGCTGTCGAAATAACCGCTCTCAACGCCAGCGTGTGCGTGATTGTAGATGCGGCGTGGCGGAACCCGCTCCGCGCTACCAGCCCATCTGGCTCATGCGCCGGAGGATCACCGCGCTGTAGCCGTTCATGCGCTCGGGGCGACGTTTGAGCGGAGCCGGCAAGATGGCTGCGAGCCGCGCGGATTGTTCCCGCCCGATGCTGTGCGCAGGGGTTTGATCGTATGCGTGGCACGCCGACTCTGCGCCGTAGATACCGGGGCCCCATTCGACGAGGTTGAGGTAAAGCTCCAGGATGCGCTGCTTGCCGAGAACTAGCTCAGCAACGGGCACCAGGGATGCTTCCGCACCTTTGCGAAGGATGGAGCGGCCGGTTCCGAAAAACAGATTCTTGACAAGTTGCTGGGTGAGCGTGGACGCGCCGCGGGTGCGGCCTCCTTCCATATCCTGCTGGGCATCGATCTCGATGGCATGCCAGTCAAAGCCGTGGTGCTGGTAGAAGCGCGCGTCTTCGGCAGCGATGACGGCGTGCTGGAGATTGGGCGAGATCTGGCTGAGTGGGATGAATGCAGAGCGTTCGCGGTAGGGGATGTGATGAGCCCAGGCTTGCAGGCGGCGCTGGATGTGTACGGCTGTGGTGGGCGGATCGATCCAGCGGGCGGCAACAAGGGCGAATGCGGCGAGCAACCAAAGACCCGCCAGGGTGAGGCCCGCCCCGTAGAGCAAAGAGCGGAGGAGCGTCTTGCGCGTTGGATTGCCGGCAGGCCGGGCTGGGGTTTCAGTCACAAGTCAGGATAAACGCCCGGGCGGGGCCGTGCGGCGGTCGGCAGTTACGACGAGCAAATGCCGCGTACAATTGGCCGATTCTTTCATTGCATTCGAAAAAAACGCCGAGATCGAATGTTGTTGGGAAGAAAAGCGCATCACAGTATTTGACACAACGCGCGGTGAGTTTGCGACTTTGAATGATTTACAGAGGATGAGTTCCTCTGACTCCAACTTACGAGGAGTTCGGCAAAGGGGACCACAGATGGTTTAACCATTTTCAATCCCCACTTGTCCCACGAAGCCTATGTCCTACTCCACTCCAGTTCCGCCGCTCCGCAACGCTCCAGTGGAAGCAATGGCGGGAGCTACGGCCACAGCCGCTGAGTCTGTCGCCGCGATTGCTCCTTCCGGCAACGATCCCGCTGCGATATTGGCGCGTGCGCAGGGCGGCGACCACCAGGCGTTCGCGCAGCTTTACTCGATGCACAAGAAGCATGTGTATTCTCTTTGCCTGCACATGATCGGCAACGTAGCGGAGGCCGAAGACCTGACGCAGGAAGCATTTCTTCAATTTCACCGCAAGATCGGTACGTTTCGGGGCGAGTCGGCTTTATCCACCTGGCTGCACAGGCTGACCGTCAACGTGGTGCTGATGCACCTGCGCAAGAAGGGCTTGCAGACGAATTCGCTGGACGAGATGATGGAGCCGGATTCGGATCAACGGCCTGGACGCAGCTTTGGAGCGCGCGATCCAGTCTTGTCCGGGGCGATCGACCGGTTGACATTGCAGCGTGCCATTAGCGATTTGCCGCCCGGCTACCGGCTGATTTTTGTGCTCCACGACATGGACGGATTTGAGCACAATGAAATCGCGACCATGCTCGATTGCTCGATAGGAAACAGCAAGTCCCAGCTGCATAAAGCGCGGCTGAAGCTGCGGGAATCGTTGCGCAACCCTCCGCGGCAGGAGGCACTGAAATGAGGCAATCCGTCAACAATCTGTCCTGTCAGGAATTCCAGGCCCGGCTACCGGAGCTGATTGGAACCGGCGAAAGAATCGCCGATCATCCGCATGTTCAGAGTTGCGAATTGTGCAGTGCGCTTTTGGCCGATCTGGACGCCATTGCGCAGGCTGCGCGCCAGCTGTTTCCAGTTGAGGAACCTCCAGATGATCTGTGGAAGGAGATCGAATCGGCAATTGTGAGGGAAGAAGCCGCGAGTCGCAGCGCGCCATGAGGTGGGTTTGCGCGATCGCGTTGACGAAATCTCTGGGCGTCAGCGTCACGGGCATGCGCGTTGGGAAGCACAGCCGTGCCTGCGCCCGGCAGGGGCGATGAATGCCTGCTGCTTCCAACACAGCCCGCCCCGGGCGGGCATCCCAGCCGCCAACCGGAACTCGAATTCCGATTCAACTATTTCATCCATGTTCTTCAGTCCTCTCCATCGGCTCTTTTCATTCGACGCATCCTTATAGATAGACATTCTTCCTGGCGGGATTCCTCAATCGATTCGCTCGTATGCGCGCAGCCGCGGCGGCGTGAAATGCGACCGGCAGCCGCCATCGGCAAGGCCTGGTTCGGGCGGGGCGTCAGCCCTCTCAAGACGCCCGACGCGGACAGCTCGCTCCATTTTTGAAAAATCCGAGGCACTGGCAACCCTTTTCGCGGGCCCTCGCATCACACACTCTGGCTACACCCAGACTCCATTCCTGACGACAGCATTTTTGCTCGAAAGACTTGCCTGAGTTTCGGCGTGCCCTTCCCTCCCCTACCAACGCAGGTCGACGAAAGCTTCAAGGAGAACGGCGATGAAGAAGGCTCCACCCGAAGGCGGAAGCGCGCTCGCGACCCCTTCCAGCGTCAATGGCCACACTGTGGCTACGTCTGAACCGGTTCCATCCGAGCAAGGCCCGGCGGCACTCGGGTCGATTCTGGCGGCGTTGCAAACCATGCGGGATGGAGACTTTTCGGTTCGGCTTCCGGTGACCTGGACAGGGCTTGAAGGAAAGATCGCGGACACCTTCAACGACATCAGCGCCGCCAACGAACGAATGGCGCGTGAGTTGAATCGGGTTGGACTGGCCGTCGGCAAAGAAGGCAGGACGCGGGAACGGGCGCGCTTCCAGCAGCTCCGCGGCGCCTGGGGAGAGATGGAAGTCTCCGTGAACACGCTGGTCGAGGACCTGCTGAGGCCGACGACCGAAGTGACGCGCGCAATCGCCGCGGTGGCGCAGGGCAACCTGACCCAGACGGTGATGCTGGATGTAGACGGCAGGCCGCTGGAGGGTGAGTTCCTGCGCTCGGCCAAGATCGTCAATACGATGATTCAGCAGCTGGGCGTGTTTACGGCGGAAGTAACGCGCGTGGCGCGCGAGGTGGGCACGGACGGAAAGCTTGGCGGGCAGGCGCAGGTGCCCGGCGTGGCGGGAACATGGAAGGATTTGACCGACTCGGTGAACTCGATGGCGAGCAACCTGACCGGACAGGTGCGTAACATCGCGGAGGTCGCAACCGCTGTTGCAAGCGGCGACCTTTCCCGCAAGATCACGGTGGATGTTCGCGGCGAAATTCTGCAGCTCAAGGAAGCCATCAACACCATGGTCGATCAGCTGCGATCGTTTGCTTCAGAAGTAACGCGCGTGGCGCGCGAGGTGGGCACGGACGGCAAGCTCGGCGGCCAGGCCGTCGTTCCCGGCGTGGCCGGCACATGGAAAGATCTCACCGACTCCGTAAACGCGATGGCGGGCAACCTGACGGCGCAGGTGCGCAACATTGCCGAAGTGACGACGGCAGTTGCGCGCGGCGACCTTTCGCGCAAGATTACCGTGGACGTGAAGGGCGAAATTCTGGAGCTGAAAGACACCATTAACACCATGGTGGATCAGCTGAACGCCTTTGCCGGTGAAGTGACACGCGTGGCGCGCGAAGTGGGTACGGAAGGCAAACTGGGCGGGCAAGCGCAGGTTCCCGGCGTCGGCGGAACATGGAAGGATTTGACGGATAACGTCAACTTCATGGCCAGCAACCTGACCGGCCAGGTAAGAAACATTGCTGAAGTTGCAACTGCAATCGCGAATGGGGATTTGTCGCGCAAGATCACTGTCGATGTGCGCGGCGAAATTCTGCAGCTCAAGGAAACGCTGAACACAATGGTTGACCAGCTAAATCGCTTTGCGGGCGAAGTAACGCGCGTGGCGCGCGAAGTGGGCACGGAAGGAAGACTGGGCGGGCAGGCGAATGTACCGGGCGTTGCGGGTACGTGGAAAGACTTGACCGACTCAGTGAACTCCATGGCGGGCAACCTGACCGGCCAGGTGAGAAACATCGCTGAGGTGACAACAGCTGTCGCCCGAGGCGACCTTTCGCGCAAAATCACGGTCGATGTGAAGGGAGAAATTCTGGAGTTGAAGAACACCATCAACACCATGGTGGATCAGCTGAACGCGTTTGCCGGCGAGGTGACCCGCGTGGCGCGAGAAGTGGGCACGGAGGGCAAGCTCGGCGGCCAGGCGCAGGTACCCGGAGTTGCCGGTACGTGGAAGGATCTTACCGACTCAGTGAACTCGATGGCCAGCAACCTGACGGGCCAGGTGCGCAACATCGCCGAGGTCTCAACCGCGGTGGCGCGCGGCGATCTGTCGCGCAAGATCACGGTGGATGTGCGCGGCGAAATTCTGGAACTCAAAGACACGATCAATACGATGGTGGATCAGCTGCGCGCGTTTGCATCGGAAGTGACGCGTGTGGCCCGCGAGGTTGGAACCGACGGCAAGCTGGGCGGGCAGGCGCAGGTGCCGGGCATCGCAGGAACATGGAAGGACCTTACCGACTCAGTGAATTCAATGGCCAGCAACCTGACGGGGCAGGTGCGCAACATCGCGGAGGTTTCGACGGCCATCGCCAGCGGCGATTTGTCGAAAAAGATCACGGTCAATGTGAGCGGAGAAATCCTGCTGCTGAAAGAAACCATCAACACGATGGTGGACCAGCTGAATGCATTCGCCGGCGAAGTGACGCGCGTGGCGCGCGAGGTGGGCACGGAAGGCAGACTGGGCGGGCAAGCCAATGTGCCGGGCGTGGCCGGCACATGGAAGGATTTGACCGACTCGGTGAACTCGATGGCCGGCAATTTGACGGGCCAGGTGAGAAACATTGCCGAAGTCACAACCGCGGTTGCGCGCGGCGATTTGTCGCGCAAGATCACGGTCGATGTGAAGGGCGAGATTCTGGAACTGAAGAACACCATCAACACAATGGTGGACCAGCTGAACGCATTTGCGGGCGAGGTGACGCGCGTGGCGCGCGAAGTCGGCACCGACGGCAAGCTGGGCGGACAGGCTGAGGTGCCAGGCGTCGCCGGCACGTGGAAGGATCTGACGGACAACGTAAACTTCATGGCCAGCAACCTGACGGGCCAGGTGAGAAACATCGCCGAGGTGGCAACCGCGATCGCAAACGGCGACTTGTCCAAGAAGATCACGGTAGACGTCCGCGGCGAGATTTTGCAGCTCAAGGAAACGCTCAACACGATGGTGGAGCAGTTGCGCTCATTTGCTGCCGAAGTAACTCGCGTGGCGCGCGAAGTGGGCAGCGAAGGCAGGTTGGGCGGGCAGGCAAACGTGCCGGGTGTAGCCGGCACATGGAAGGATCTTACCGACTCAGTGAATGCAATGGCCGGCAACCTTACAGCACAGGTCCGCAATATTGCTGAGGTGACGACCGCCGTGGCGCGCGGCGATTTGTCGCGCAAGATTACCGTTGACGTGAAGGGCGAAATTCTGGAACTGAAGAACACCATCAACACGATGGTGGATCAGCTCAATGCATTCGCCGCCGAAGTGACCCGCGTGGCGCGCGAGGTGGGCACGGAGGGCAAGCTCGGCGGCCAGGCGCAGGTTCCCGGAGTCGCCGGCACGTGGAAGGACCTGACAGACAACGTGAACGTGATGGCTGCCAACCTTACCGAGCAGGTACGTGGCATCGTGAAAGTGGTTACGGCAGTCGCGAATGGCGAGCTGACCAAGAAGCTGACGGTGAACGCCAAAGGCGAGGTAGCCGCGCTGGCCGAGACCATCAACAACATGACCAACACGCTGGCCACGTTTGCCGACCAGGTGACCACGGTTGCGCGCGAAGTGGGCGTGGAAGGACGGCTCGGCGGTCAGGCGAACGTTCCTGGCGCCTCCGGAACCTGGAAGGATTTGACCGGCAACGTAAACCTGCTGGCCGACAACCTGACCAACCAGGTGCGCGCGATTGCCGAAGTGGCAACGGCCGTGACCAAGGGCGATTTGACGCGCTCGATTCAGGTGGAAGCGAGCGGCGAAGTCGCGGATTTGAAAGACAACCTCAACACAATGATCGACAACCTGAGGCTCACGACGGACCGCAACACCGAGCAGGACTGGTTGAAAACGAACCTGGCCCGGTTTACGGCGATGCTTCAAGGGCAGCGCGAACTGACTACAGTGGGCCGGATGCTGCTCTCAGAACTTGCTCCGCTGGTGAATGCGCAACAGGGTGTCCTCTACCAGATGGAGTCTGAAGAGTCGAATAGCATGATTCTTCTGTCGGCCTATGCCAGCACCGACGACGGCCACCTGGAGACGATCAAGATTGGCGAAGGGCTCATCGGGCAATGCGCTGCCGAGAAGCGGCGCATGCTGATCACCGATCTTCCCACGCATAGTGCTCCCATCCGGTCGGGCCTCTTCGAGGCTGTCCCACGCAATGTGATTGTTTTGCCGGTGCTGTTCGAAGATCGCGTCAAAGCGGTCATCGAGTTAGCCACGTTGAGTACGTTCACTGCGTCCCACTTGGCGTTTCTCGAGCAGCTTACGTCCGGCATCGGCATTGTGTTGAACAGCATTGAGGCAACGATGCAGACCGAAGGCCTGCTCAAGCAGTCTCAGCAGCTGGCCACCGAACTCCAAACCCAGCAGAAGGAACTGCAGCAGACCAACGAGCAGTTGGCGCAAAAGGCGCAGCAGCTTGCCGAGCAGAACGCCGAGGTAGAACGCAAGAATCAGGAAATCGAACAGGCGCGCGGAGCGCTGGAAGAGAAGGCCAAGGAACTCGCACTCACTTCGAAGTACAAATCCGAGTTTCTGGCAAACATGTCGCACGAATTGCGCACGCCGCTGAACAGCATCCTGGTGCTGGGGCAGCAACTTGCTGAGAATCCCGACGGCAACCTGAGCGGCAAGCAGGTGGAGTTCGCGCGCACAATCCACGGCGCGGGAACAGATCTGCTGAACCTGATCAGCGACATTCTCGATCTGTCGAAGATCGAGTCGGGCACGGTATCGGTGGAAGCCGAGGAAGTGTTCTTCAACAGCCTGATCGAAATGGTGGCAAGGCCGTTCCGGCACGAGGCCGACAATCGGAGGCTGGCATTTGAAGTCACGACAGACCCGCGCTTGGCGCGGAGCTTGGTCACCGATTCGAAGCGCTTGCAGCAGGTGCTCAAGAACCTGCTGTCGAATGCATTCAAATTCACAGAGCAGGGCAACGTGAAGCTGTCGGTTTCGCTCGCCGGCCAGGGCTGGACGCCCAATCATCCTATCTTGAGCGCGAGCGGAACCGTGGTCGCCTTTTCAGTGACCGACTCGGGAATCGGCATTCCGCTGGACAAACAGCGAATCATCTTCGAAGCATTCCAGCAGGCTGATGCGGGCACCAGCCGCAAGTACGGCGGCACCGGACTGGGACTGGCAATCAGCCGCGAGCTGGCAAGCTTGCTGGGTGGCGAGATTCAGCTTTCCAGCGTTCCAGGACAAGGGAGTACGTTCACGCTGTTCCTGCCGCAAACCTATGTTGGACCGGCGACGGCGGCCACGATTGTGCGCGGCGACCTGCATTCACGGCCGGTTTCGCTGCTGCCTGCGTCGGCAGCAATCGTCACAGAACATCTGCCTGAGAGGATCGCCGACGATCGCGATGTGTTGGAGACAGGGGATGAAGTCCTGCTGATCGTCGAAGACGATGTGCACTACGCGCGGCTGATCTGCGACCTGTCCAGAGACAAGGGCTTCAAGGTTCTGCATGCGGCCACCGGCACCGAGGCGCTGGCGCTTGCCAGGGAGTTCCGTCCAACCGCAATTTCGCTGGATGTGTTTCTACCCGACATGCTGGGCTGGACAGTGCTGAACCATCTGAAGCAGGATCCATCGACGCGTCACATTCCGGTGCAAATGCTGACCTCGGACGAAGACTGGCATCACGGGCTTTCCCGCGGAGCATTCGCCTTTGTGACCAAACCGACGACGACGGAGGGTTTGAATGCCGCGATCACACGGATCAAGGCCTACGCAACGCCGCGACGGAAGCGGCTGCTGGTTGTAGAAGACGAGAAGTCGCAACAGGTCAGCATTGAGGCGCTGCTGGGCTACGACGACATTGACGTTGCCTTCGCGGACACCGGCACGGAAGCCCTGGCCGCAGTCAGCAGCGAATCGTACGACTGCCTGGTTCTGGACTTGCGCTTGCCCGACATGAGCGGGTTCGAAGTGTTGGAACGGCTGCGCGACACGCCATCCTTGAGCGAGCTGCCGGTGGTGGTGTTTACCGGCAAGGACCTGTCACCTGAAGAGGACAGCAGGCTTCATTCACTGGCCCGGAGCGTGATTGTGAAGGACGTGGAATCTCCAGAGCGGCTGCTGGATGAAACCGCGCTCTTCCTGCATCGCGTGGTGACCGACCTGCCAAAGGAAAAGCAGAACATGCTGGACCGTCTGCACCGATCGGATGAAGCGCTGGTGGGCAAGCAAGTGTTGATTGTCGATGACGATGTGCGCAACATTTTTGCCCTCAGCAGTGTTCTTGAGCGGCGCGGCATGACGGTGTTAACGGCGGGCACGGGGCGCGAGGCGATTGAGACGATCGAAAAGACACCGGAACTGGGTATTGTGCTGATGGACATCATGATGCCGGAGATGGATGGTTACGAAACGATGCAGGTAATCCGGCAGAATCCCCGGTTCCAGCGGCTGCCTATCATCGCACTGACCGCAAAAGCTATGAAGGGCGACCGCGAGAAATGCCTTGAGGCCGGAGCGTCGGAGTATCTGGCAAAGCCGGTGAATACGGAGCAGCTTTTGTCTGCGCTGCGGATGTGGTTACACCGTTGAGTTGAGCCGTCTTGTTTTTTTGAAGAGCCGCCCGTTGAACAACCACCATGGGCCAGGTCGAGGAATGCAGTGAAAGACACGCAGAAGGTAAATATTCTCATGGTCGACGATCAACCGGCCAAGCTTCTTAGCTATGAGGCGATCCTCGCCAATCTTGATGCGAACCTCATCAAGGCGCGATCCGGTCGAGAGGGGTTGGAGCTTCTGCTCAAGCACGATGTCGCCGTGGTTCTGCTCGATGTGAGCATGCCTGAAATCAACGGATTTGAGATGGCGGACATGATGCGGCAGCATCCGCGCTTTCAAAAGACTGCAATTCTGTTCATCTCCGCAGTGCGAATGAGCGACCTGGACAGGATCAGGGGCTATCAGAGCGGCGCCGTGGATTACATCTCTGTTCCGGTTGTTCCTGAAGTGCTGAAGGCGAAAGTCTCTGTGTTCGTCGAGCTGCATCGCAAGAGCCGGGAGCTTGAGCACTTGAACCGGGAACTGGAATCGCGTGTCGATCAGAGGACCCGCGAGTTGCAGGAGAGTGAAAACCTGCTCCGTGAGCGCGCCGATCTGCTGGAGCTGGCATCGGAGGCAATCCTGGTGCGCGACCTTGACGGCGTGCTGACATATTGGAATGCGGGGGCCGAAGCACTGTACGGCTGGGAGCGCAGCGAGGTTCTTGGCCACGCGGTTCACGAGCGCCTTGATACCAGGTTTCCAGTGGATGAAGCGAGCAGCGAGTCGACGGTCGTTGCCCTTGGAAGATGGGAGGGAAACCTGGTTCAGAAAGCGAAAGATGGGCGCGAGGTGATTGTCGCGAGCCGCCAGGTGTTCAAAAAGGAAGTGGCATCGATCCTGGAGATCAATCGCGACATTACCGCTCAAAGGCAAGCTGAGGAGGCGTTGCGCCAGACCGAGAGACTCGCCGCCATGGGGCGCGTGGCCGGCATCATTGCCCACGAGATCAACAATCCGCTGGAAGCTATCACCAACGCGTTTTATCTTCTGCGCAACCACCCTTCACTGGACGACGAGGCGCGCTACTATGCGCAACTGGGCGAGTCAGAACTGGCGCGGGTTGGGCATATTACCAAGCAAACGCTCGGCTTCTATCGCGAGTCTCAACATCCGGTGAACGTGCCCGTTGCCGAGATTCTGGATGATGTGCTTGAACTGCAGGGGCGCCAGCTGGTGATGAACAAGATCAAGCTCGACAAGGCGTATTTTACCGCAGGAGAGATTCGCGGGTTCCCCGTCGAGCTTCGGCAAGTGTTCCTGAACCTTATCGGCAATGCGATTCAGGCGATGCCTGATGGCGGTCATCTGCGAATTCGGATGAGAACGCGGTGGAACGAGGCGACTGGCAAGCCAGATTTGCGCATCTCAATTTGTGATACCGGAGCGGGCATCAGGCCGGAGCATGCCAAGCACCTGTTCGAACCGTTTTTCACGACGAAGTCAACCAAGGGAACGGGGCTTGGGCTCTGGATCAGCAAGGGCATTATTCAAAAATACGACGGAAACATTCACTTTCGAAGTATTCCGTGGAAGGGCCGGAATCTGACGTCGTTTTGCGTAGTTCTTCCCGGAGCAAGCCCTGCATTAAAGGGGCTTGAACATGCGCATCATGCGGTTGGCGACGAGACAGCGAGAGCTTCTGTTGAACGAGCATAAAACACTGATCCTTTGCGTTGACGACGAGGAGCTGCCCCTTACCCTGCGCAAACTGGTTCTTGAAAAGCAGGGGTATACAGTGGAGACGGTGCGATCAGCAACCGAAGCGATGCGGACGCTCAGCGACCACCCTGTCGACCTGGTGCTGACAGACCAGGTCATGCCGGGCGGGACGGGCACAGAGCTGGCCCAGTCAATCAAGAAGAGGTGGCCGGAGCTGCCGGTCATTTTGATTTCGGGCGTGAATACGATACCGCCCGATGCGATGTATGCGGACATGTTTATCAGCAAGGTTGAGGGCCCGGCGGCGATGTGCGCCAAGATCTCGGCGGTGCTGGCAGCGCGGCGCTGCTCGTCGCTTTAGTGTGCGACGCTGACTGCGTGCCCAACCTAGTGGCCGCGCGCAATTGAGGAAATCCACTCTGGTCTTCTTCCCTGCCGGCATAGACGAGACAAGCCATCCATGCATCCAATCTTTAGTGTTGAGTGGAATGGACCGTTGGCCATGTCAGTAACGATCATGGAAGGCAGAAGCCATGAAATATAAATTTTCGCATCTGTGCTCCGCACACCTGCTGCTGTTGTGTCTAGCCGGCGCGATGCTCACCCCGTTCGCCTGTGCTGCTTCCTGCAAGACGCAATCGCAAATGACGTCGGCGGAACGCGATGCCCTGTCAAGAACAGCGCTATGGATGATCAGCGCCGTGCAGACGGCGGACATTGAAGCTCTGCGAGCGCAGACGATGCCCGCGGTTGCGGTGGACTTCAGCGGTATTGCGGCGTCAGTGGGCGAGCTGAAGCCGATTGTGCAAGGCGCGACCATCACCATCGACAACCTGTACGCGCTGGACGCGACTACTGAGGCCGCCGGCGTTGCACGCACGGATTTCTTCTGTGGGACGCCGGTCGTGGTGTTGAACTTTACCGGTCTGCCGCCCGGCAGCTATGCGCTGGTGATTGTTCATGCGACCGGGGTGCCAAATCCGCAGCAGATTTCGCTGGTTCTTTCCGAGGGATCCGACCACCGCTGGATGCTGGGTGGATTCTTCAGCCGGCCGATGACAGAGGCGGGGCATGACGGGCTGTGGTATTGGGTCTCGGCGCGCAACTTCGCACAACGGAACATGAACATGGACGCGTGGCTCTACTACGGCATTGCCGCGTATTTTCTAAATCCGGTGGATTTTCTGTCCAGTCCCAATCTCGGCAAACTCCAGAAGGAGCTGGATCAGGTCAAGCCGGCCAACGTCCCCGCACCGCAGCAGCCGCTGATGATCAGCGGGCAGGGCTCGGTGTTTCAAGTGACGACGATCAACCCCACGACGACCTTCGGCCCATTGGACGTGGAGATTCAGTATGTGCCGGATGCCGCGCAGACGGCCCAGTTGCATGATCCGCCGACGGCGCGAAAGCAGGCCACCCAGCTAATGACAGCAATGCTGCAGCTGCATCCTGAATTACGAGATGCATTCCACGGCATGTGGGTGCACGTGGATCAAGGCTCGGTATCTGTGGTCTCACTGGAATTGCCGATGGATCAAATTACCACAGGGCCACAACCGACGGCACTGAATGCGAACCCAACTCTTCGATAAGGCTGCCAAGATGATGCGCGACGATTTGTCTACGGTATGGAAATACTCTGCGATAGGGCGCACGCTATCGGCGACTGCCGTGGCGGCTCTGCTGCTCTGTTATGGATCGCCGTTGCCTGGCCAAACGGCCACGGCGCCGTTGCGGCAAAGCGCGCCGCAGGTGCCGGCAGACGATCCGACGCGTCCCGAGGCTCAACCGCGGCTCGATGTGGATCACGATCCAATTCCTTCTCCCGATCCCGTGGAGACCCTTCCCTCGACTTCATCGTCACCGCTTGGCCCGGCTCGTCCGGGTGAAATTCAGAAACGGCAGGACGGCCTCTACACCATGCACGAGGACGTGGATGAGGTGCTGTTGAACTGCGCGGTCGTCAATGAGAAGGGACAGCCTGTAATCGATCTTGTCCGGGGCGATTTTCGCATCTGGGAAGATGGCGTTGTGCAGACGACTACTTCATTTCTGCACCACGACCAGCCGGTTTCTCTCGGAATTCTGGTCGATAACTCGGGCTCGATGCTCGATAAGCGACCGGCAGTGAAAGCGGCAGCATTGAACCTGCTGCGCGCATCGAATCCGCAGGACTCAACGTTCATTGTCAATTTTTCAGATCGGGCGTTCCTCGACCAGGGCTTTACCACGGATATCAACGCACTCAACCGCGGACTGTCGCGGATTGACTCCAGAGGCACAACCGCGTTGTACGATGCAGTTGCCGCTTCAGCCGACGAACTCGCCCGGAATGCGAAGTTTCCCAAGCAGGTGCTGCTGGTGATTACAGACGGGGCAGACAACGCGTCGCGTCTGGAGTTGCAGCAAGCCATTGGCCGTGTGCAGAGCCTGGGCGGACCGGTCGTTTACACCATCGGGCTGCTCTTCGATGTGGACAGAGACGAAGCCGAGCGGGCCAGAACGGCGCTGGAAAAGCTCTCCGCGCAAACAGGGGGAATTGCCTACTTTCCGCAGTCGCTGGACGACGTGAACAACATCGCCATGGCGGTTGCGCACGATATCCGAGATCAATACACGATTGGCTATCGCTCCAGCAAAGCTGCAAACATTCCCGGATACCGATCCATTCGAGTCGAAGTGGCGGGGCGGCGGAGCAAGCTTATTGTGAGAACGAGAAGGGGCTATTATCCCCGGAGAACAACAGACCAGCACACGCAAACAGCACAGACGGCAGCGAGCCAGTAAGTGCGCTCAGCCTCGTGTTGCTTGAAGCCGGTCGGGGTTACAACGCGCCATGCCTCACACTGTGCGATCTCTTCGCACTCCACGCGCCTTTCTGTCGCATCGATTCCGCCTTCATCGGCTGCACGCCCCGATCAAGTAAGTTAGATCAAGAGTCAACACAGAAGAGCCGGGACTGCGTTCAGTCCCGGCTCTTTGCTTTGCTACCCTTGGCAACCAATCATCTGCACCGCGGGATCAATGCAGGTGGAAGTCCACGTCAATCAGGATCTGCACGGCAACAGAATGCCCTTGGTACATGGCCGGATGGAATCTGTATTGCCTGACTGCTTCGATGGCTTTCTGGTCCAATCCCATGCCGAGGTGACTGACGAGGCGAACGTTCTGGGGATTCCCTTCCGCATCCACGATGAGCTGGACTGAGACGTTGCCCTGATAATTGGCGCGGCGCGCGTCATCGGTAAATTCCGGCTCCACCGAATGCACAACCTGCGGGGCGCTCACGCCACCGCCCACGCTCATGAGGCCGCCGCCATAGCCGCCACCGCTGCCAGGACCGGCGCCGATTCCGCGGCCCGCGCCAAGACCGCCGCCGAGTCCCTGACCGAAGCCCGACCCGCTCCCTTTGCCCTGGGAGGCCAATGCAACCTGCGGCGAATCGGTCATCCCAAACTTCGGCAGAGCTTCGTTCGTCGGCATCTTCACCGCTTCTGACGGCTCTGCGGCGAGCTTGGGCCGATCGATGCGAATGATCTGAGGGGCGGCCACCTGTGTCTTCGTAACTTCCGGCATACGACCTTTACTGGCCTGCACAACCTCATGGGCGCCACCGCCGCCGCCACCACCCGAAACCTTTGCGACGGGCAATGTCATGGGCGGCGGGGCGGTCAGCTTGAAGTCAACCGGAGTTACGATTGTGGTTGGCTGCAGCACCATGGTGGAGTGAACCTTCATTGCCAGAGAAAGGATCAGGGTAATGCCTACGACATGAATAACAGATGAAATCGCGCTGGCTTTTTTGTCGCGCTTCACGGCCAGCGGATCGACTGTAAGGATGGGCCGCGAAGGGGGCGTCATTGGCGCTTGCCAATCGGTGCCGGTGCCCGCGGGAACATGTCCTGCGGTCAACGGCCAAGGCGAAGCGGTGACACTCTGCATCATTTGGTTAGCTCCCCCAGGAGATAACGTACCGCCGGTTACCGATCGGTTATTCATTGATAGATTGTTCATATGATCCTCGCCGGAGAACTAAGTTCCGGATTCCCCCTATCTCGTGTGGCCAGATATTGGCTAACAATGGGTAACTCGCCTTTCGAGACTTCCCCTTCGAATTGAATCTTTCCGCGTTGCTGGCCTTACCAGATTCCTTTGTCGCTTCCGGTAATCCTTTGCCCAACGAAAGCTGCTGTTGCGAGCCACGGCAATAAGCTCAGCCGTGCGCCATTCCTCAATTCGAGCTTCCGGAACATGCCGGTCAACTGCGCCTTGTAGAGAGTGGCCGACTGCGGCATGATGGGAACGCGGAGAAACTCACGGGCGTAGTAGACGTTGTCGCCACCGAATCGCGCCGCGGCGTGTACGAAGTAAGGTAAGTCGAGCCCGCGGCCACGGTAGCTGCTCACATAGTCTGAGACAATGACTAGATAAGTCGCGACTCCTTGCCATATACCGGCGTTGGTCGCAGCGGAGCGCAAGTCCTGAAAATCAATGCTGCCCGACTCCACCAGCGCGGCGGAATCAACGATGTCGCACAGGCGGAAGTAGAAATGGCGGTACATGCGCTGGAGAGTCGAAATCAAGAGACGGTCTGAAGCGGATGGGACGCGGAAGCATTGACTTCCGATCATCAACCAACGCGATCGCGCCAGCAGCTGGGAGGCTATGGTGACTTGTTCTCCGGTCTGTCCCAAACGGCCGACATGAATCTCAACGGCCTCAGGCAATCCGGGAATGAGGAAGTTCCACTTTCCGGCCAGGCGGTCGCCCCAACTCCGCGGAGCAACTGTGGCATTGAAGCGGCTCGCCATAAGGTGCGATACAACTTTGGAATCGGCATTGGTATAGAGGTCGAGGTCACTGCCAAGATCGGGCCAATGATCAAGCGATTTGATTACAGCAACGTTGCACTTTTCGGATTCAAATGCCATGCAAATATTTTCAAGAAACTGGAGTGCCCCGGACACGCGGTCCCGTTCGGCGGTCAGGGCCGTTTGTGCCCAGACGGTGCGCGATTCGTCGTCGGCGTCACGAATCAGTTCGAGAAAGATATCTATCCCGCGAACAAGAACGTGGTTCGAACTGGCCAGCGCAACCAGAGCATCGAAGTCATCTCGGCTGATCTTGCGCAAGTCCGACTTTAACGCCGTCACCAACTGCCGGGAAGACGCCTCGTTATTGATCGGCGTGAGAAGCAGTCTAGAGAGGAGAACCATGGACTGGTGCGAAGGACTTTTTGCTGTCGGATTTGCCATTTGGAGGTGATCCTTGTGTGGGTTATTGAAGCTGTGGAGCGGGCGCACTATCTGAAGGTGAAGACTGCGGTAACGGCGCGGAGTTGTGTCCGGCCGCGCCGTCCTCGCGCGGTGTCAATTCGATGGGACCCTTTTCCAGGCGACGTTCCAGGCTATATTTCTCGATTTGCCCATCAACCTGACGATTGCTCTCTGTGGCAACGGCGAAAAGCCGCTTGCCCTCGGCGAGCCGCTGGGTTGCCAGTCCCACACGGGCGTCCGCGTCCCCTGCTCTGCGCGCTTTTCCGTAGAAGAACTCGGCAGTTTCCAGGTCGCCATCCATCTCTGCAACGTAGCCGCGGTTATTGAGTGAAAATGCGCTGGACGGATCGAGGAAATAGGCATCGAGAAAATCCTGTCGAGCCGCGAGCCAGTTGTTTTGATTCGCGGCAGTGACTCCGCGCGCGGTAAGCATGACGGCGCTTGCGCCTTCGCTGCCCATTCTCTGCATGCGCTCGTTGAGTCGTTTGGCGCTCGTTGCAGCCATGACACTGATTTGCTTTCCCCTCGACTGGCGATCAAGCGTCAAGGTGGCCTGCTCGGCGGAGTCTGATGCCGCAGCAGCCCTGTAGGCCTTCAGTGCGTCGTCGTACTCGCCAGTGGCTTCGTACGAAACGCCAAGGTTGTTGAGGGTGAAAGGGTCGTTCGGCGCGGCAGCCCGCGCCTGGCGCAATAGAACCACAGCTTCAGCGCTTCGATTCTGCGAAAGAAGGTTCAGGGCCTCAAGGTTTATTCGGTCCACTCGCATCGGCCCGTCTTGCAGGCCCTCGAATGCGGAGAGCATTGGCTTTCCTTCCAACTGCTTTGCGCTGCTGATGTCGATGTTTGCGTTCGATTCCTGCATTGTCGCGAGCTTATAGAACTGACGGGCGTGCTCCAGCTCTCCGTGTAACTCGGAGATGTACCCAAGATTGTTCAAGGTGAATGGATCGGCTGGGTCATACAGATATGCTTTGTAGAAAATGGCCGCGGCACGATCGTATTGATGCTTTTTCACCGCATCGACGCCTTCGCGATTCAGACGCTGTACCGGGGTCAACTCACTGTGGCGCGGAATCTTGATCGTCAACACATCGCCGGCCCAGCCGCTGGGCACCGAAACCGCGAGCGCGGTGATGACCACAATGAACTTGAATCGCATCCTCACGATTGATTTCCCTTCGGCTTGGCTTACCCGCGAACTGTTGATTTAGATGCGCGACGTGGTGTGGCGTTGCCAGCGGGGGAAGTTTCCTTTAGATGAGCGCCATGCAGGCCACCTCTCGCCGTGCAACGCCATCTAAACCAATGTCCAGCAGAGTTGCTGGTCGCGAGGGTGTGCGCAATGAAATTTCTTCTCATCGCAGTGGTGTTTGGCAGTGCCGTGGCCGGCCATGCGCCGGCAGCTGCATCTCAGTCGCAGGCATCCGGATCGCAAGCTGAATTGAGGTCGGCGAATCCAGCGGTTGATCTGTCAACATTGCCTGCCCTGCCGAAAGGCAAGAGCACGGTTATTGGAGGCGCACTCCGGAGTGTCGATCAGATCCGCGATGAGGTCACACTCAATGTCTTTGGCCAGCGACCTATGAAGATACTGTTCGATGAGCGCACGCAGATCTTCCGTGACGGAAACAGAATTCACGTCCGCGACTTGGCCCCGTCTGATCATGCTTCGGTTCAGACAATACTGGATGGAACGAGCGTCTACGCGCTCAGCATCCACCTGCTGTCCCAATCGCCGGAAGGAGAGTGCCAGGGACGCGTGCAGTCTTACAATCCAGACACTCGCGAATTATTGGTTGCTACCGCAATGCTGCGCAACCCCATGAAATTTATCGTTCCGGCGAATTCTCCAGTGAGCCGGGTAGGGCAGTCCGCGTTTACCCAGGTACATTCCGAGTCGTCGGATCTTGTCAGAGGCGCGCTCATCTCAGTGGGATTTGAAATAGACAAACAGCGGAGAAGCATAGCGAACCACATCTCTGTGCTCGCCACTCCGGGCTCCGACTTCGCGTTTATCGGCAATGTATCCTCGCTTGATATGCACTCCGGAACACTGACTCTCATCGATCCAGTCGACCAACAGAGTTATCGGGTCATGTTCAGCGCGGCGAACCTGCCTGTAACGCGCGATCTGCATGCCGGGGATCACATTATTGTGACGGCACACTTCGATGGCGAGCACTACGTGGCCAGCGCCGTCACGATCAATAACTGAACTCTCACGGGAAGGCTTGCGCGGAGCCAGCGCGGAAGGTAGCACATGAAAGCTGCATCGCCCTCGATTTTTCGCGGAAGCTGCTGATGAATGCTGCAACTTTTGCGTCGGATCAAACGGGTCCCACATACTCCACGCTCGCGTCCGTTGCGCGGTGGATCGATCGACTCCCCCTTTCCGAGAGGAACGGTGGGCGGCGCAGGCTGGGGGGCGCGAATCGGCTATCTAGGATCGACTATCCAGGATCGACTTCTTCATACGCCGAAGGACGCCTGCCAGTTGCATTGCTCCACGCGATGCGGCTCAGTCCGCTTCCGCGGTGAGGCTTACTGCCTCGGATCGCCTTTTTGCGCCGGTGCAGTTCGAACCAGCGGAGATAGTTCTTCACAACGCTGCTCATCGTCATATCAACGCCCACCGCAAAGTTGTGCTCCGCCATTTGACGCTGTAACTGGTCGGACTGGAGTATGGCGATGAACTGCTCTGCCATATCCGCCGGATCGCCTTTCGCATAGAAGCGAACAGCCATGCCTTCACCCGCCACCATCTCTTTGAAATCGTCAATGTCGGCGCACACAATCGGTACTCCGAACTCACATGCCTGATGGGCCGGCCCACTTGATCCAGTAGCAGAATCGTACGGCAGAGCGAGCACCGATGTTGTCTGGAAGAGTTCCGGAATGGCTTCTTCGGGAACATATCCGCGGAATTCGATCGGCAGGTCCCGGGGTTGAGCGTCGCGAATCGATTCCCAGTAACCGGGCTTGGTATGATGATTGGCGCCAGCCACAATCAATCTGGCATTTGGGATCTTCGCAAGAACAAGCGGGAAGGCGCTCATCAAGGTCTCAAGGCGTTTGTAAGTTCCCCAGTGCCCAATGGCCAGGATGCGGAGCTCCGGATTGCCACGCTTTGAAAAGTCGGGGGCGCTGGGAGTCGTCGAGAAAGTGCCGTGTGTTCCCAAGAGCACGTTTTGAGCCGCATACTTTTCGACCAATGTGGTGCGGTAGTGTGGGAGGAGCACGGAAACGGAATGGGCCTTCAGGAGAGCCTTCGTAGCAAGGTTTGTACCGATTCTGAACAACCGTTCCTGGCGTACGCCGGCAGCAGAAAAATCAACGTGCTCGATGATGTGGTGCAAGGTGATATGCGTGAAGAAGCCCAGCGCCTGGGTTAATGCGGGCGCCGAGAGGCCGGCAAATGCAGCAATCGGGCTCTCGGGCGTTGCGAAGCTGGAGAAGACAAGGTTGTACCACACGACGTCTGGCTTAACGCGCCGAATGGTATTCAGCAAGCGCATCGGGGTAAGAATGCTGCCGAACTGCCAGCAGCGAATCACATTGAAACCAGCCAACTCCGACTGCTCGCGGGACTTCAGCGGCTTGCCATTCTCGTCAGTTGCGAAGTCATAGTCGGTCAGTTCGTCGGCGAGAATAGTCAGCTCAATCTCTGGATTGCGCGCCAGTTCGCGCGCCAGATGAAATGCGTATTCGTTCAACTGCCGTCCACTGGGAGGGAAAGTAGCTACCAGACAAATCTTCATCGGATCCTGCCTTCAAAATAGACTTATGCGGACATAGGGCCTGAATTGTTGATTTTGACCGCCGGAAAAGTTGAAGAATGTTTGCTGCTGAATGCCGGCGGAGAATCGGATTGGATATTCGAGAACGACCTGCCCCGAGTCGTCGTTGAATTTGCGATGAAACGGTCTGGCATACGAAACGGAAAAGCCGTTCTGGATCGCGTCGTAGGCATGGAAACTTCTGGTGCTGGAGTAGGCCATAGCGAACTGCAGGTCCCAATCACGGCTCGGCATAAAATCGACGGTGCCGGCCGAACGAAGGTTTTGCGCATTGCCCCAGCTTGATCCCACGATCCGCCACGCGCGCACATCTTCAGCGAGGGCCTTGATATTCAGCCGCTGCCCAAACCGGTGCTCCAGACCGATGTAAGAGGAGGTGTAGTAAGCCTGATAATTGATCGGCGAGAACTGCTGATCGTTCGCTCCCCACCCGGTCAACAGCGCAGTTTTTCCCCACGGAGCGCCGACGCGAAAGTCAATGGCTGCCGAGGTCGCAACTGAATGAAGATTGCTCTCCGTGAAGGGTCCGGACTCACGCAGGACATAGCCGCTCACCGAAACGGCGTTGAAGAACGAGCTAGTGGCCATGTAGGTAAAAACACGAAACAGGTTCTGGTTCATCGCCGCGGGGGATTCGGAGTCGCGGCGGATGGTTCCCTGAACGCCGCTGTTGAACGTGAGCACATTGGTGCCGAGATTGATGGTCGGGTTAAACCCAAAGTTCATGGTGAAGTCGGTCGTATCGCGGTTCACGATCGAATTTGTGCTGGGCACTGAGATTTGACCTCTTGCGTTTCGCACCTGGAAGAAGCCCGTTGCAGTCGGAAGATTGCCGAGGTGCAGGTGGAAAGCGTTCGTGGACTGCGTCTCAAGCGATGAGCGCGGCGGCGGCAGTTGCGAGGTGTCAGAGCTGGGCACCGCAAAGGCGGCGTCGAGTTTCGAGTCGAGGACGTAGACGGTCGAATCCTCGAAGATGGGCGCGATCGAAGTATCCGAGAGAACGCTGAGGATGGGAGTGATCCGCAATCCTTCGTTTGCTCCTGCCTGGAGCAGCGCCTGCTCCGCGGTCTGGTCCTCGCCTTCAGCGTTGGAGGCCTGCGCAAAGGAAGTGAGCGCCTGTGCGTCGTGATGCTGCTGGCGAAGCACATTAGCTTCGGCCAGTAGGTATTGGTAACTCGGCGTGCCATCGGCAACGGCGCTGACCGCCGCAAGCTCCGCCTGCGCCCTTGCGGTATCCCCGAGCGCCAGATAATTGTTGGCCAGGCCAATGCGCACCGCTGCATCCGGCGCACCCGCGGCCTTGGCGCGCCCCAGGTAAGTCTGGGACAGAGTGTAGTCGTGCATTGAGCGGAATACATCTGCCGCGGCGATGAACTGGCTGCCATCAAGGGGCGCCGCATCGCCTGCCTGGCCTTCCATCTGGGCAAGCGCAATCTGTCTTTCCGCACCTTCAGAGTGGCCCTGTTCGGCCATCAGTTGAGCAATGGCCAAGCGCACTCCGCTGCGATCGCTGCCGGCCGCCGTCAGCGCTGACCGAAAGCGGTCCATGGCAGCCGCATGATCTCCCAGGGTTCCCAGCGCTTCGCCAGTGGATACATAGATTTCACTCTGCGTCGCCTGGCTGCGCTCTGCACCCGAGGCATCGGTCTTTGCGTGCTGCTCAGCCAGTTGTACGTTTTGCAACGTGAGGGCACGGTCTCCGAGATTGGCATAGGCGCGCGCCAGCAGTGAATAGGCGGCAGCATTGTCGGAAGAATGCTGGAGCGCGGTTTTCAGTTCGTCAATGGCGTCGCGATACTGCCGCTCGGCGAAGAGCGTGTTGCCGAGCTCCAGGTGCAGGGTGCCGTCGTCTGGCGTGAATTTCAGGGCCGCTCTGTATTCGGCAGCCGCTTTGACCAGCATGTCCTGGCGCCCGTATGCCGTTGCGCGGATGACGTGGATTTCGCGCAAGTCGCCCAGGGTCCGTTCTGCCTGATCGGCTTCACGCAGGGCAGCCTGCGGTTTGCGGAGATCGAGGCTGGCATAGGCCAATCCGAGGTGTGCCTCACCATTATCCGGCTCACGTTTCAGCGCCGCTTCAAAGTCGACGGCAGCAGGCTGAGGCAGATGAAGATCGTTCAGCATGTAGCCGCGGTTTACGTAGGCTGTAACAACTTCCGGATCGCGCGCGATTGCCTCGGTGAAGTCTTGCCGCGCCAGTTCACTCTGCCCTTGATGCTTATGGACGTAGCCTTGCAGCAAAGGCAAGTCGGGTTCTTTGGGAAGCACGTTGAGATACTGCGACGTGAGAGCGAGCAGCTCGTCATATTTCTCCAGATGGAGCAGATCGTAGCCAAGGTACACAACCACGTCTCTGTCTCGCGGCAGGACATTGAGTGCTTGCCGACCCACTTCGGCCGACGCGCGGTAATCGCCTGTGAAGCTCAGGTATCTTTCTTTCTGGCGTAGGATCTGAGGCTCCTGTCCCATTGCGCCGGTAGCGCGGCTCAACCAGATTCCAGCCAGGGGAAGGTTATGCGCCTCAATCGCGGCGTTCATTCCGCCGGCGACAATCAACGGCTTTCTGCGAGCGAGCGCGAAGGCCTTGCTGTAGGCTCCCTGTGCTTTCGTGAATTCGCGACGGGCGGTGTAGAGATCACCAAGCGCCAGGTGCGGTATGTAGAGCCTTGGATCAACCGCGGCCAAGCGCAGAAAGAACCGTTCCGCATCCTGATCGCGCCCTGCCTGGCGCGAGGCATAGCCTAACGAGGTCAGCGCAAATCGATTGTCAGGATCGCCCGCCAGAATCTTTTTGTAGGCCGCGATCGCATCATCGATGTGACCGAGTCTCATCAGGATGTCTCCATCGAGCTGCAAATCATTGCGATCGAGCCTGCTGATTGCAAGCGCGTCGTTGATGTCAGCCAGCGCGGCATCCAGATCGCCAGCATCCATTCTGATCGTGGCTCTCAGGCGCAGGAACTGGGCCGTATCCGGAGCCTGACCGTTCAAACTTTCGATCTTTGACTGCGCCGCTTCAAGCTCACGCTGAGCAGAGCTCTCGTCCCCGGCGTCTTTATAGACATCCATCAGATCAAGGTGCAATTGGATCTCATAAAGAGGCCCTTCAATTGGGCTTGGGGGCAGGTTTTTTATGGCGGTTGTGTATTCCTGAATGGCGTCCTGGCCGCGCTCCTGGAGCTTGGCAATCTCGCCGCGAATTGCGTGCAAGCGATAATGGTTGGCATCCAGAGCCGCCGCACGAGCTAGAAATGGGGTTGCATTTTCAACTGCGCCGGCAGCGAGCGCGGCCTGCGCCGCCGATAGCTGCAAACCGATGTCCTTTGGCGCCGCGTTGGCCGCCTGCGTGTAGACGCGGAACGACTCTTCCAACTTGCCGTCAAGCTGGAAGGTGTACGCGAGCTCGGCAGTGACGTCCGGTTTGGGATTGCGGATCGACTTCAAGGCCGCAATGGCCGCCGGATAGTTCCCTTCCTCGCGGAAGTAGCCGGCCATCGATCGCTGAACCTCCGGATTGTCAGGCGCGTGGCGCCGGGCGAGTTCAAGATATTTGTTCGCCTGATCAAGTTGCTTCAGGTGCTGATACGAGATCGCCAGCAGCAACTCTGAGCGGGCATCTGGCTTGAGCCGTTCGGCACGCTCCAACCAGTCAAGGGCAGCGGCGTAGTCGCCCGACTTCATGGAGAGATCGCCCAGCAACAACAGGTCGTCTCTGCGCCTGGGGTCTGCAGCG
>Ga0302187_10000422_pt1 | contig 39516 bp, 33 predicted proteins | sample II_Bog_E1_3_FD_202120 | JGI IMG/M metagenome (GOLD analysis project Ga0302187, IMG submission 202120) | Peat permafrost microbial communities from Stordalen Mire near Abisko, Sweden - II_Bog_E1_3 | ecosystem: Environmental > Terrestrial > Soil > Wetlands > Peat | place: Sweden: Abisko...
AGCGTCTGGAGGGTATTTCCAGTAGGTACTGGACGCCGCTTGAGACACGGTCGCAGGGCTTGTCAGCTCTGGGAGTTCAACTCTCCTGCCCTCCGCTGCCTACGACCGGCTTGTTCGCAGTGAAGTCGCACTTGCCCCCAACCCCTTTTTCGGCGATACTTAGTTGTTGTGTCTTGTGGGGCTGGACGTATCCGTCTGGCCGTTATTTTGAGCCTGTGCGCCCAGCAATTCCCGCCGCCGGCCGAAAATACCAGATAAAGACTGCAACAGAGCACAGGAATTTGAAAGGAACCGTATCGCCGTGGTGATGATCCGTTTGGCGCGTTTTGGCGCCCGCAAGCAGCCCTACTACCGCATTGTGGCCATTGAGAAGGACCGCGCCCGCAACGGCCGCTCCATCGAGGTCGTCGGCACCTACAACCCCCGCACCAACCCGGCCACGGTCGACCTGAAGCACGAGCGCGTCGCCTACTGGCGCTCGGTCGGCGCCCAGTTCTCCCCCATTGTGGAGAAGCTGGTGAAGAATCACCCGGCCCCGGCCCCGGTGGAAGCCCCCGTCGAAGCCTGATTTTCCCCGCCGCTCTCTCACCAGGACGAACTCCGGCGGGGCAGCCTTCAGGCTCCCGCCCACACACTTGCTGACGGCAGCACCCGTGTGCTGATACTATTCAGCGCACCGAATCAGGGCGTTAATCCTCGGGTCTCTATTTCCTGGGACCCAATCCGGTCAGGGGCTCGAACATGACCCAAAACGATATGGTCGAAGTGGAAGAGTTGGTCCGCGAAATCGCGCGGGCCTTGGTGGATGAGCCGACAGCCGTTCAAGTGGAGTCAGTGGGCCGCGAAGAGAGCACGGTTCTCAAGCTGCGCGTCGCCCCGCAGGACGTGGGCAAAGTCATCGGCAAGCAGGGGCGCACGGCGCGCTCCGTGCGCACTATTCTGGGCGCCGTCAGCATGAAGCTGCATCACCGCTACACGCTCGACATCCTGGAAGAAGACGACGAAGCCTAGAAGCGATCTACCTGACCTGCTTTGAAAGGGCACGCCTTCAGCCGTGCCGGGAAAGCCGTCCAATTCGACGGGCTTTAGCCCCTGAGGGACGTCTCGACAGTAGGCGGCATGGATGAGATGACCTCAAGAACGTCCACCCCGGCCGCTCAACCACTTGCCGCCTATTCGGCCGCTCAGGACAGCTCAAATGACTCCCGAATCTCCCACGGAATGGGTGTGGCTGGCCCGCATTCGCCGCCCCCAGGGTCGCAAAGGCGAGGTCTTCGCCGACATCCTCACCGATTTCCCTGAGAAATTCTCCGAGCGCCGCCATCTCTGGCTGATCTCGGAAGCCGCATCCGCAACGCCGCGAGAAGTCGAACTCACCGCCCACTGGCTGCACAAGGGCGGCATTGTTCTTCACTTCGCCCAGTCCGATTCCATCTCCGCCGCTGAAACCCTCAAAGGCCTCCTCGTCGCCATCCCCCAATCCGAACGCGCCCCGCTCCCCGAAGACGAGATCTACATCGCCGACCTGGTCGGGTGCACGCTGATCGATGTAGCCGGCGCGGAGCCGGTCTCAGTGGGCCAGATTGAAGACGTCGACCGCACCGCCGGCCCCGTGGCGCTGCTGGTGGTCAACCACCCCGGCTCGCACGAAGAAATCCTGATCCCCTTCGCCAAAAGCTACCTGCGCCGCATCGACCTCGCCGCCAAGCGCGTGGAGATGGCGCTTCCCGCAGGCCTCGTTGACTTAAACGCTCCAGGAAAAAGCTCATGAAACCTTCCTCTTGGAGAACGCGATTCGTCCTGGTCTTGCTCATGCCGCTGGCTTCGTTCCTGCCAGGGCGCCTGTGCCTCACCCAGACAACGAAGTGCCCCGTTGGGGTCAACGTGAACAGCTTTCAGAATTTCAGCGCCGCGGAGCAGCAGACGATCGTAGAGCAATTGAAGCGCTCCGGAGTCCGCTTTGTGCGCACCTCTCTCAGGCCCGACGAGAAGAACATGACCCTCGCCAAAACCCTCCAGTCCGAGGGCATCGGGCTGGTTGCGGTGCCCGGCGTCGAGTTTTCTCCCAACGCCAAGCCGCGTCCCGCAGACGCCAAGCGCCACATGCGCAGCGCCATGCCTTTATCCTCTGCCGATCCCGAGCTTTCCCGCGCGTACTTCCAAACCCTTTTCGACAAGCTGGACGAAAAAGGCGTCGTGCTCGCTGGCGTGGAACTGGGCAACGAGATCAATTGGACCGACTTCAATGGCGATTTCCCCATCCCCGGCCAGGGAAAATCATTCTCACTCGAAGATCTCTCCCGTGATCCGGAAGCAAAAAAAATCGCCCAGGGATTCCTCCAATATCTAAAGGTCCTGGCTGTCCTTAAAGAAGTGCGCGATCACTCCAAGTTGAACCAGCACGCGCCCATCATTTCAGCCGGAATGGCCGCGGTGTCTGGCGGCCCCTGGCAGCAAAAACTCGGCGTCGATGGGGTTTCCATCCCAGCTACCTATGCGTTCCTCCGCGCCCACGGCCTCGATAAGCTGGTGGACGGCTACGGAGTCCACGACTATCCCCCCGTAGTGAAGCCGGGAGACAAAGCCGCCGCCGCCCAGCGCATTGCCAAATTGGATCAGTCGATTTTTCCGCCTGGCAACGCGAAGCCCTACTACCTCACGGAATGGGGATTTCCCAGTACCGCCAAGTCCTCAGCAGAAGATCAGACGCGAACCCGTTCAGTAGCCGAGATACGCACCTATTTCCTTCACCTTTTCCGCCAGGGACGCCTCGGAGGCATCTTCTGGTACGTGTGGAATGAACCGGATAATGATTCCATCTATCGCGGCGGCGTCCTGATGGATGCGGGCAAACAGGCCATCGCACCCATGCCGGCGCGTTAATGCGAAACGATGCAAATCGAAGATGTCGACCGCGTCGAATGGGTGAGGATGGCCTTCCCCAGGCCTCGTAGACCTAAATATCCACGGGATGAAGTGATCGAACCGGTTAGGAAGCGCCGTGCCCCATTCTTTCGCCTTTTCCTGGCGAATGGGTGGGAAACATTAGCTAAGAGCGACGTTCCGAGGAGCACATCTCCCGGGACATGCGGGTCATTGCTTCTCCCATACCAGATGAGCCGGTTCGCCTTTGTAGCCCGGACGCGACCACTCTTCAACAAGAGTGCGTCCATTGCTTGAAATTGTGTATGTGCCTTGGCTAACCAGCCGGCCATCGAGCTTTATGCGGACAGCAAATTGACGTGCGCCTTGCGTCTTCATTGAAATTGTTCGCCCCGACGGCATCGAAGGCCCATGCAATGGCGCATCCGGACCACCGAGCACCAAGTCGGCGTACTGTGCCTTGTCAGGGTATCCCACATGCAGACTGCGACCGTTCAAAACGAGCAACAGGCTCTGGGCTCCCGATTCGAGGCGTTTGGTATCCCTCCATCCGCCGGCAAAACCACCGGTCCCCGACATTCGTTCATAAACTGTCCCCTCCGCCTTGGCCTGCGAACCCGGCTCAATATAAGTCGGTTTGATCGTCAGAGTTTTTCCATCCTCTGAGAGCGCCCAATGCGCGATCGTCAGTTTCCCATGGCTGTCTTTAGCCCACATGTCCATTGCAAGCTGTGTCGCTTCCCTACAGGAGATTGATCCGCCTTGAACACTCGAATATTCTTTCCCATCGCAGCCGAAGTCGAAACCGCCGCTCGGGCCTTCGAGGTGATATTGACCCGTCGATGCTTTCGTGAGCACGATGTTTGGCCCAGGAATGCTGCTTTTGGATTGGCTCAGTTTCCAGTTGCCATTAAAGTCAGGCGAAGCAGCCACTGAGCAGCCCACGACGCCCACCGAAATGAGCCCGACAAGTCCCCAACACAAAGAATTGCCCATGATGGAACAGCCTCTCAAAACTACATCCAAAGTTTACCGAAAGGCTGCAAGACCGCTAAGCACTTCGTAATTGCGCACGCAGTTACTGAAACGCCAGCGGTCTCCAGTTCCCATTCTCCTTCAGCGCCAGTTGCATTGGCCGCGGCGGTCCCTTCGGCGGGACGGTCACTTCAATCCACAGCTCCTGACCTGCTCTCACCGGCGTGGGGCTGGCCGCGTGTTCTGAAATATAAAAATCCACCGGCTGCTCCAGCCGCAGGTTGTCGCAGGTGGAACCCGGCGACGCCATCACCCTCTGTCCCGCCGACGCGTCCTTCCACTCCGGCAGCTTGATCGCCTTCAGCGTGTTCCCTTCCACCTTGAGCTCCGCTGAAAAACCAAACTGATCCGGCGACTGAATCGAGAACTGCGTCCCGGTCGGCACGCCGTTCTTGTCATGCGGCATCCTGGCCTCTTTCGCCGAGGGCAGCGTGCTCTGGCAGCCATTCACCACCAACTGCACGCTCAGGTAGCGCCCGCGCATCAACAGTTCAGGATCGTAAGCCACGGTGCGCGTCCACACCCGCGGGCTGGTCCAGCGCTGATAGAGATACTTGGCCGCGATGGACGACACCAGCGCCAGTTGAATCACCACCAGCGCCACCGAAGCTCCAGACAACGTCGCCTTTCCCAGCTTCATTCCGCCTCCTCCCTCTCTTGGTGAAGGCCCGCAGCAGCTTCGCGCCCCATTCCTGCAATCAGCCCGCGCCGCATCTTTTCAAGCGCCCATCCACCGGCCAGAAACAGAATGCCCAGCCCGATGAGCCCCAGCGCGCGGCCCATCTTGTCAAAAAGATCGCTGAAGTAGAACCACCCCACCGTAATCGCAAACCCCACAATGCCCAGGTTGACCAGCGCCTTTGAAGCCTGCCGCACGCCCCACCAGATGATGAACACTGTGAAGGCCGCCACCAGCGCGTGCGCCAGCAGGTTGGGCGTCGAGTAGGTGTAGGAGCTGTGGTAGTTGCCGTAGTCATAGCGCTGGAGGCGCACGCGAATGCACCAGGGCAGCGCCACCGAGAACGCAATCGCAACCGCCACCGGCGCCAGGCTCTTGCGCAGCTTGACGAGCGCGATCAGCAGCGGCAGCACGGCAAAATCAATCCATCCCCACACCTGCAACGAGAACGGGAAGAACGACTGGTTGCCGTACCACGACCGCCAGCTCTCCAGCGTAATGACGACCCCGATCAGACAGCCAATCGCCGCTACGACAAACAGAATGCCCTGCGCGACCTTGCGCTTCGAATCCAGAAACACGGTGAGGTAGAGAACCGCCCAGGCAATCAGGAAGCGCCCCAGAAACACGTCCTGGCCAATGTGGTTTTGCGTGGCGTAGCAAAGCTCGCAGAAGATCCACGCCGGAAACAGCAGCAGCGTCAGTGTCTGTTGGGCCTCGTCTTGCAGCAGCGCCCAGCCGGCCAGCGCCGCCACCGCCCACAGCAGAATCGCCGCCGGCCAGTGCTCCTGGATATTGAAGATCTGCCCCACCAGCGCAATGGCCGCGCCGGTGGCAACAGTGCCCACGGCGTGCAGCGCGGTCGAGAGGCCGTGGTAGCTCGAGCGCGCCAGGCCGCCGCCCAAGTGGAAGACGGCCACCATGGCCATCACCAGCACATAGCGCGCGCCGGGCCCCATCTGGTCCCAGTGCGCGTTCACAAACAGCACCACCCCGCAAGCCAGCAGAATGGCCCCCAGGATCAGCGCCACCAGCCCCTGCCAGCCAATGCGTTTGGAGCTTTGGGGGCCGGGGCCAGTCTGCTCCAGCTCATACGCGCGGATGCGGCTTGCGGCCTCCGCATCCAGGACACCGGCCGTTTGCCAGCGTTTCAGCAGCGATTCAAAGTCGGCCATGGCAGTTGGGACACATTAGAGCACAAACCGCCGGAACCCGCCGTGAGCAAGCCGTCAACCGACACAACTTGAGGGCGCCCTGCCCCGGAAAAAAGTCGCCGCCGTTTTGCGTATTAATTATGTCCACTGGCGCACAATGGATTCATAGCTCTCTCCAAAGTAGTCTTTCGACGCGAGGCTTCTGCGGAGTGTCTGTTGCGCAATGAGTCGTTTTTTCTTATATCTGCAAATAACTCCTTCTTTATGTGATATATACGGCAAGCGATCACGTAACTTCATGAAAAGAATGACTTTATCAAAATTTGGGGTAGGGGGGGTACCTATGGGGCGGTATGAACCGGGCGGATATCCGACGAAATAGACCGGGTGCATCTCCGACCCTGCAACCAGGGGGATAGGACGTGCAGCGTTCTCATACCCTGGAAAACGTACCGGGTGCCCTGGTCGCTCGCATTTGGGGACGAGGGAAAGCATGAGGCTAGAGCGAGCCTCTGCCCCACCGCAGGTGGTTATCATCGAGAGGTATGCGCTTTGAGATCGTCACCATCTTCCCCGGCTTCTTCGCGAGCATCTTCGAGAACGGCATCCTGCGCCGTGCGCTCGCCGAGGGTCTCGTCGAGGTAGGCATCCACGATCTGCGCGCCTTTACCCACGACCGTCACCGCACGGTCGATGACCGACCCTTCGGCGGCGGCGAAGGCATGGTGCTCAAGCCCGAACCCATCGCCGCAGCCCTGGACTCCATCGGAATCGCCCCGAAAGCCGCTCAACCGTCCGTCGGCTCAAGAAGTTCCTCCGAAACCGCTGCTTTGTATCAGGGCAAGACTTCAGTCATGCCGAATCCAGACCTCAATAATGACCGGGCTTTAGCCCCTGCGGAAATGCGCCCCACCGTAATCCTTCTCTCCGCCCAGGGCCGTCCCTTCACCCAGTCCCTCGCCCGCGAAATCGCCGCACTCGATCGCGTGGTGTTGATTTGCGGCCGCTACGAGGGCGTGGACGAGCGCATCAACCAGCTCTACTGCGACATGGAACTTTCCATCGGCGACTACGTTCTTTCAGGAGGAGAACTTGCCGCCGCTGTGGTGATCGACGCAGCCATGCGACTGCTGCCCGGCGTCCTCGGCAACGAAGCCAGCAGCGAGTTTGAAAGCTTCGGCGTCCCCGACGCCGACATCGCCACCGAAGTTGAAGGCGTTCCCCGCTCCCAGCACGGCGCCGGCGGCCTGCTGGATTATCCGCATTACACCCGCCCCGCCGAGTTCGCCGGACTGAAGGTCCCCGAGCCGCTCTTGAACGGCGACCACCAGGCCATCCGCCGCTGGCGTCGCGAGCAGCAGTTGCGCAAAACCCTCGTCAACCGCCCCGATCTGCTGGAGCAGGCTAAACGCTCTGGTGCCTTGAGCCGCAAAGATTTGGAATTCCTGAAAAGCGTAAGCCAGGAGATAGTTGATTGACACGCGAGATTCGCATAGCTATACTTTGAACATGATTTGCTCCCCGTCCGATTGCCGTGAGGCTTCGGGCGGGGTTATTAGTTTGTGTTACAAATCCTCTTAACATAAAACGGCAGACCCAAGCTGATTTTTTGGGCCTAGAATTATTACAACCCTCCCAACTGAGCGACCCGCTCAAATAAAAGGAGTTACCATGCTAGAACCGGCAGTAAAGAACGCATTCGTATTCATAGATGGACAGAATCTCTTCCTACACTCAAAAGATGCATTTGGATACAGGTTCCCTAATTACGACATCAAAGCCTTGGCCCGCGAGGTTTGCGAATTGAATGGCTGGACGCTCGCGGAGACGCGCTTTTATACAGGGATTCACGACCCGACCGCGAATCCTTTCTGGAACACATTCTGGGTGAACAAAACTGCGCAGATGGGCCAAACGGGAGTAAAAGTTGTAACGCGCCCGCTGCGCTATAGGAATAAGAGCGTTCGCCTTCCGGACGGAACAGAACATACGTTTCTGGCAGCCGAGGAGAAGGGGATTGACGTAAGGATCGCTCTCGACGTGATTGCAGGAGCCCGCAACCGCCAATACGACGTCGGAATCATCTTCAGTCAGGACCAAGACCTCGCCGAAGTTGCCACTGAAATCCGAGTTATCGCAAAAGAACAAGGCCGCTGGATAAAAGTAGCCTGCGCATTTCCAGATAGTCCCACGGCGCGAAATCGAAGAGGAATCAACAACACGGATTGGATCCGAATCGATCGAGCGATGTATGACCGTTGCATTGACCCAAGAGACTACAGGCCTTAACGGATGAACAAATGGGCAGAAGCGGATGAGAATTCCTCTCGTTCACCTCTGCCCAATCCAATTTGGACGTTTCCCAGCATCACCTACTTGAACGGCTGCACCGGCGCCGGCTGGTTCGCGCCCACCTGGCCCACGGCCACCGCCGCCACAAAGAAATTCTCCCCGCGTACTGGGCTGCCGGCGAGCCGGCGCATCATCGCCAACTGGCCCACATGCGTCAGCGCGTCCGCCACCGGTCCTTGGACCAGTCCCTCGATCGGCGCACGCACCGGCTCGCCCGAAGCCAGATAGTCATCAAAAGCTCCCAGTGCCGCGAAAAACCGCGCCTGCTCCTCCGCCCACGGCAGCGGTTTGGCCACATGCCAGCGCTCCTGGCCCTCCACCGCGCTCAGCGCCCAGTCAAACAGGTCGCCCATATGCGTCAGAATCTCCACCGGCCGCCGTCCCGCGCTGTCAAACTCCGCAAAACTCTCCGGCGCGCCGTTGAGCGCCCGCGCCGCCCGATAAGCCAAACTGGCCAGCGTATGCCGCAGCAATTCCCGTTTCTCATCCATAATCGAAAACTATAGCGCAATGCGAACCTTCCGCCGCTCCAAATTAGGCGCGAAAAGCCGATCTCTGCTAAACTAAAAGTTCTGAGTTCAAACGCAGGAAAAGCCTATGTCCATTCATCCCGTAATGCAGCGTCTGGCAGATAAGCTCCAGCGCACCGACCTTCCCGCTTTCGTACCCGGCGACCAGATTCGCGTCCAGGTAAAGATCAAGGAAGGCGAAAAAGAACGCCTCCAGGCCTTTGAAGGCTTGGTCATCGCCATCAACCGCGGCCCCCAGGGCACCTTCACCGTTCGCAAAATGAGCTTTGGACAGGGCGTGGAGCGCATCTTCCCCTTCAATTCCAAGGTCATTGACAAGATTGAGAAGGTCCGCAGCTACCGCGTCCGCCGCGCCAAGCTGTTCTACATCCGCGGACTGCGCGGCAAAGCCGCCCGTCTCAAGGAAGTGGACCGCGTCACCGGCAAGGTTCGCGCTTAAACCCAGCTCAACCCCGTTTCATCAAGCCCCCGGCTCCCGCAGCCGGGGGTTTCGTTTTTATCCCTCGTAACCGGCCAACCAAGCACCGTGCCCCATCCATTCCGCTTCTCTCCGCGGAATGGGTCGGAAGCATTACGCCCATGCAAACAACGCCCCCTCCAACCCTGTCAGTTATTTCCACGCTATAATCCGCACAAAGCCATGCCCAGACCCAGATGTGAAATCCATGTCACTGCGAATTCGGTGAATGTAGTCACCGAGGGGCTCTACGGCACACGAACCTCCCGTCTCTGGTTCGGCTGCTTCATGATCGTCTTTCTGATCTTCCAGGTCTACGTTCAGATTTCCCACCACGGACGCGGACAGACGTTCATGGATTTGTTGGCGGAGACACGGCCGGGCAGCCGCGATTTCGGCATCAACTTGATCGGGCTTGTCTTTGCATCCCTCATCGAGCTCTTCCTGCTTGCGTCCGCTATCAGATACCTTTTTCCATTCGGCGAGCGTTTGCACGTCGACCGCACCACCGTCATTTGGTCCAGGATTTCCTGGCTAAGCTTCGGGAATCGCTGGGTCACGCACACCAGTCCCCTATCCGAAATCTTCCGAGCCTCCTACGCCATCGTCTACAAATCGAAGAACGTTCACGGACTTCTGCTTGAGACATACGGCGAGTCATGGAAGACCTTTTGGGGAATCGAATCGCCGGAAGCCAACCGCATCCTTCGCGGACTCAAAGGCCTAGGCGTCAACGTGCAGCACGACCCAGAAATGCGTGAGGAGATTCGCGAGTCACTTCGCGATCGAAAAGCTGAGCTTTAGGAGTCGCGCATTCCCGCAGTGGATATACTATCCCCATGCCGCCCCGTTGCAGCTATGCCCTCGAAGAAGCCGCCCGCCGCACTGGCTTTCTGCGCATTGCCGGCCTCGACGAAGTCGGCCGCGGTCCTCTTTTCGGCCCCGTTGTAGCTGCCGCGGTCATCCTTCCCAAAGGCTGCCGCCTTCCCGGCCTGACCGACTCCAAGCTGCTCTCTGAAAAGAAGCGCAATCAGCTCGCACCGGAGATTCGAGCCAACGCCATCGCCTGGGCCATCGCTGCCGTGGACGCCGAGACCATCGACCGCATCAACATCCGCCAGGCCTCGCTGCTGGCCATGTGCCTGGCCGTCCAGCGGCTTGCCCTCAGCCCGGACTTCCTGCTCATCGACGGCCGCGACCAGATCGACTGGCCCTGCCCGCAGCAGGCCGTCATCCATGGCGACGCAACCAGCCGTTCCATCGCCGCCGCCTCTGTGCTGGCCAAGGTCCACCGCGACCGCATGCTGGTTGAATTTGACAGCCAGTTCCCCGGCTACGGCCTGGCCAGCCACAAAGGCTACGGCTGCCCCGAACACCTCGCTGCCCTGGCACGCCTCGGCCCCACGCCGCTGCACCGCAGGAGCTTCAGTCCCGTCGCACAGACAGCGTTACAATTCCCAACAATCTGATTTTCTTAATCGGGAGGTGTGTTTTGGATCGGCTGCGTTCGTTGTCGGCTCTGTCCATTGCCTGCCTGCTGCTTGCGGGCTGCAACAAGTTCGAGCACAAAAAACCCGACGCCACCAAGGGCGTGGTCACCGGCACCCTACTCTGCGCGGACACCGGCAAGCCGGCCCGCTTTGCCACGGTCACCCTGACCGCGGCTCCCAAACCGGGCGAAAAGAGCAATGACGAGGCTCCCCTGCCCGCCTCAGAAACCACCATCACCGATCTTGATGGCCGTTTTCGCCTTGAAGCTGTCCCACCGGGGCACTACTATGCATTCGCCACTCTGGAGGGCTACCTGGACCCAGCGCTCGGCATCGATCCGGCGAAGCTGCTCGCCTTGCCCAGCGATCACGAACGCCACCAGTTCGCCATCGACCAATGGAAGGACCACCTCAAAAACGTGACTGTGTCCGTCCACAAGGTGGCCGATATCTCACTTGAGATCGAGCCCGCCGCGGAGATCTCCGGCACGGTCAGCTTCGACGATGGCTCTCCGGCAATTGGGATGCACTTTCAGCTTCTGCGAAAGACAGAGAAGGGCGAGATGGCCACCGTCGGCTTGCCGCTGATGGACACCTGGTCAATCCATGCTTTAAGCGACGGCCACGGCCGCTATACGCTCACCAACCTGCCCGCGGGAGAGTACGCGGTTTGCACGCTGATGCCGTCTGAGGCAGAGAACACCGCGCCCCGCGTCTGCCTGGGCAACACCTTCCGCAAAAAAGAATCGAAGACGGTGAAGGTGCAGGCCGGGGAGACAGCAAGTGGAGCGGACATCGAGATTCCACTCTCAGGGTTGCACACCGTCTCCGGTACCGTCTCCGCGCTCGCCGACGGCCACGGGCTCAACCACGCAACGCTGCGCCTGCTCTATGCCGACGACCGCGAGGGCGCACGCGAGACCTCGCTCGGCGAAGACGGAAGCTTTTCTTTCGACTATGTGCCGGAGGGCAAATACATTCTGGCGGTCACCAGCGCAATGGACGCTGTGCAGAAGGTCTCCGAATCAGGCAACGGCGCAGAGCCTGCTTCGGCGAAAACACCCGACGACATCCACTACGCCGACAAGGAAATCCCGCTCACCGTGCTCGACGACCTGTCCGACGTGAACATCGCAGTCTCCGCTGCCACGCCGGACAAGCCGCCCGTTCAGTGAGCATTAGGGCCCGACGTATTGAATCTGCACCTCGGTCGACCCCACCACGCTCGTGTGCGCAATCACATGGCCCGGACTGCTGATCATGTGGATCAACTCACCCGATCCCGATTGCACCGTTCCGCCCGCCTGCGTCCCGGCGTTGCAGTCCGTAAAGTCCACCGTGTCAAACTTGGCCAGCGAATAGCCAATCTGGGTCTGCAGCGCCTCGACGATCCACTCTGCGCTGCTGCCGAGAATGTTGGTGCCCGCCGGCGCCGTGGCGTGAAAGAAGCCGCCCGTATTGCTGGTGTTGTTTGAGATGAACACCGCTGCGCTGGTGGTTGAGCCCGCCGTGATGCAGATCAGCACGGAAATCTCGTCCCCAGGACTGAAGCTCAGATTGGTGATCCAGAACGACCCCGCCGGCCACCATTCCCACCACGGGTTGTATTGGTGCTGCGGGCTTCCGCCCGTGGTCTGAATATCGGAGTCGCACCCGGCCTGCATGATGTCGCCGGAGCCGCTTTCGCCGTCAATCCCGATCCACGTCGACGCCGAATACTGCACATTGTCTTCCGCGTTGCCCGGCAGATAACTTTGCGGAAACCGCCATGTGGCTTCAACCCACTTGAAGGTCGTCCCCTCCGCGGGCGTCACATACACGCCGGCCCAGTTGTAGGAAGTTTCCGCTCCATGCCGGGAAACCCCGTTCCGGAGTCTTATATTTGGCCGCTCACGCGGCGCAAACTCGGGCTGAATGAAGGTGTAAGGTTTGTTGAGTTTTCTGGTCCATCGTTCAACCAGTTCGGGAAACTCAACCGGGCAACGTGGATAACCGTATTGCAGCCGCTCGCGGTCCGAAGCTTTCTCCGGATCCCAACCTGCGGGAGGTGGAGTAAACGTGCGGACGGAAAGGCCGCCGGGGAGGACGGTCGTAGCCATGATCTTTCTCCTTGCGTTTGGACATTGGGCGGTTGCCAGCCCATGCAGTCCTCTACCGCAAAGCGAAACCCGCATCCTTTGTGAATCCTGAAAGAATCAAGGAGCCTAAGTTACCTTTGTACTCGGAGCTCGCGGTGGCGGACGCCTGCCAATCAAGCCGCGACCGCCCCGGACTTTCGCTTCTGCCATAAACTCCAGATAGGCCGCGCCGCCAGCAGCACGGCCAGCACCAGAGTCAGCCGCAGCGGGCTCAGGACGCCCGGCTTCACCTGCCACCAGTAGTGAATCGCTCCGCAGATCGCAGCCGCGTACACCAGCTTGTGCAGCCGGTTCCAGTTCTTCCCGCCCAGCTTGCGAATGGCCCAGTTGGTCGATGTCAGCGCCAGCGGAACCAGCAGCAGCCATGCTGCCACGCCGATGGTGATGAACTTGCGTTTGGCAATATCGTCCAGCATGGCATGCACATCGAATTGCGAATAGAGCGCAACATAAATCAGCATGTGCGCCGTGCCGTAGAAGAAAGCGAACAGCCCCAGCAGCCTGCGAAACTTGATGAGCCAGTTGAGCCGCGGCGAGAGCCTGCGCAGCGGCGTAATGGCCAGCGAAATGATCAGCAGCAGCAGCGTGTTGTAGCCGGTGGTAAGCGCGAGCTTTGCAGTCGGGTCCGGCCCCAGCGTGTTGGTGACAGCCTGGTAGGCCAGCAGCCCCATCGGCCCGAGGCAGGCCACCCAGGTCAGCGTCTTCAAAAGTATGAGTGTCGATCGTTTCATGGTCTCAGTGAAGCGGAGTTAGCGTTGTTAGCGGAGTTAGCAAAGGCGGCGGCACTGCTAACTCCGCAAACACGCGCGTAGCGCGGCTAACCCCGCTAACTCCGCTCTAAAAGTTCTTCCTCAAGTCCATCCCGTTATACAGCGACGCCACCTGATCCCCATAGCCGTTGAACATCAGAGTCGCCTGCCGCTGCGCATAGAACGGCAGGCCAATGCGCCGCTCCGTCTTCTGGCTCCAGCGCGGGTGGTCCACATTGGGATTCACATTCGAATAAAAACCATATTCGTTTGGCGCCTTGTCATTCCAGCTCGTCCTTGGCTGCTTATCGACGAACTTGATTGCCACAATCGACTTGCCCGACTTGAACCCGTACTTCCACGGAACCACAATGCGCACCGGCGCGCCATCCTGATTCGGAAGCACCTCGCCATACAGGCCAAACGTCAGCAGCGTCAGTGGATTCATGGCCTCGTCCATGCGCAGCCCCTCGACATACGGCCACGAAATATCGCTGTCCCCAGCCCACTTCTCCACATGCTTGTCATAGTAGGAAACAAACTGTACATACTTGGCACCCGACAGCGGATCGCACTGCTTGATCAGTTCCGAGAGCGAGTAACCCACCCAGGGAATCACCATGCTCCACCCCTCCACGCAGCGATGCCGGTAGACGCGGTCCTCCAGTGGCTTCAGTTTCATCAGCGCATCGATGTCGAAGGTCTTCGGCGTCTTCACCAGCCCCTCGATCTTCACCGTCCAGGGCCGCGTGGGCAGCCCGCCGGCGTTCTGCGACGGCTCATTTTTCTGGACACCAAATTCGTAAAAGTTGTTGTAGTGGGTAATGTCGTCAAGGCTGGTGAGCGCCACGCCGCTGGTGGTCAGCGGACTCTTCACCGTCTGCAGCTTGGTTCCCGCCAGCGCGCGAATCCGCGGCTCAAAAACCTCGGCCACCCGCTCCGCGCCCAGGGCCGCCGCGCCCGCCGCCGCCACGCCGGAAGCCGCTCCGCGCATAAAGGCCCGCCGGTTCAGATAATGCTCTTGGGGGGTAATGAGGGACGAAGGAATGTCAGACGGTTTCGCAATCAGCATGAATTGACCTCGTGCGGGGGGAATGCCGCTCTCACTTCATTAGACACGCAAGAGCGCCTTCAAGTTACAACATACGTTCCAGCCCAGCGAATCGGATTGCATCCCGCCAAATCTGCCCGTTCCCAGAACGCCAAAGCTAAAAGCTAGAAGCTAGCAGCTAGAAGCTGTCTTTCACAAACGGCCACTCCCCCAGCCTCTTCGCGCGGAATAAATAAATCGCCGTCCCGCTCGCCGCAATGCCCGCGGCCACCGCAAGCCCTTGCAGCGCATGCACCCGGTTCACCAGGATAAACACAAATCCCGCCATCGCCAGCAACGGCGGCAGCGGATAGAGCGGTATTTTGAACGGCCGCGCCAGCTCCGGCCGTTGCATCCTGAGCAGGATCACGCCGGCCTGCTGCAGGAAAAACTGCAGCAGGATGCGCGTGATGACCAGCAACGTGATCACCTGGGTCAGAGTAAGGAAGCAGAACACAGCCGCCACCACCCCCAGCGCAATCAGCGAGCGGTGCGGAATCCCGTGCTTCGGATGCACCGCCGCCAGAAACCGGAAGTAGTTCCCATCCCGCGCCGCTGCATACGGCACGCGCGAGTAGCCCAGCAGCAGCGAAAAGATGCTGGCGAAGGCCGTCCACACCACCAGGCCGGCGATCGCGTATCCCGCCCATCCGCCAAAGGCAGACCGCGCAATATCGGCCACCAGTTGCACCCGCACAGGCGCGCTGTCGGAAGCGTGCGAAGCAGACGCACCTAACGACGGCAGCACCGCCAGGTCCATCGTCACGTAGAACGCCGCCACGAACATCACTGAAAGCAGCACCGCGCGCGGAATCGTCTTCTCCGGCCGCTTCACCTCGCTGCCCAGAAAGCAGATGTTGTAGTAACCCCAGTAGCAGTACGTAGCCAGCAGCGTGCCTTGCGCCAACTCGCTCGCGGCAGCCTTGAGGCCGGGCACGGCGCCAAGCGCCGGCGCAACCGGCATATGCCAACCTCCCAGGTCCGATGCGTGCACGAACCCCGAGACGATCACGCCCGCAATCGCCGCCAGCACCCCGGCAAACAGCACCCAGGCCATGCCGGTGACAATGCTCAGCTTGCGATAGAGCATCCACGTCACCAGCAAACACGCGGCCGCGGCGGTGAAAGACGAGTAATGCAGCCAGGGCAGCGCGGCCAGCGGCGCGCCGTCAATCCCAGGCCAGAAGACCCCGAGAAAACTCGATAGCCCGATGCATCCCGAGGCGATCGACAACGGCGCTGTGAAGCTCACCTGCCACACGTAGAGAAAGCTCAGCCAGTTGCCCGCGCCGTGGGGGCCGTAGATCTCGCGCAAAAACGCGTACGAGCCGCCCGCGCGCGGAAACGCCGCGCCCAGCTCCGCCCATACCAACCCGTCGGCCACGGCAATGGCCGCGCCCAGCACCCACGCCCACAGGGAAAGCTTGAACCCGGCCGCGGCAATCACCAGCGGCAGCGTGATGAACGGGCCTACGCCGATCATCTCCAGCATGTTCAGCGTCACCGCCGAACGGAGGCCGATGCGCCGCTCAAGGCCGGAAGGTGCCGAAGGTGGATCAATCATCGAACGCCCGCGGTGATATTTAGATGGAAGAATGTTTTGAAAGGGCACGACTTCAGTCGTGCCGAAAACACCTGGATATCGACGTGGGCTTTAGCCCCTGCAGTATGTTCTTTCGCCATCATGGACGAGCAGCCAGTCTCCGCATAATTCCCGCGCCCTTCAATCGATGCAGCAGCAACTTTCGTTCACCGGATTGTACACTGACAGGAGCTATGGTCTTCTCCATTAAACTTCTTCGACGAGCAGCCTTCCCGGTCCTTTGCGGCCTCTGTCTCGCTGTTCTCATTCCGGCCTCGACGCACCTTCACGCGCAGCAAGCCGCGCCCGCAACCTCAAAGCCCGTCGCAGAACTCCCGTCGACCGAGCCCACCAGCATCGCCCTGCCCCTTGCCGAAGACCGCGGCGCAGCCGCCCTGGAGCAATCCCTCAAGCGGCTCTCCACTACGGCCAGCCTCATGGTCATCGTGGCCCACCCCGACGACGAAGACGGCGCGCTGCTCGCCTATCTCTCCCGCGGCCTCGGCGTACGCACTTCGCTGCTGACGCTGACCCGCGGCGAAGGCGGCCAGAACGCCATGTCCGCCGACACCTACGACGCGCTCGGCCTCATCCGCACCAATGAGTTGCTGAAGGCCGGTGAGTACTACGGCGTCAAGCAGTACTGGGGCACCGAAATCGACTTCGGCTTTTCCAAGACGCAGGAAGAAGCCTTCGCACGATGGGGCCATGACCGTGTGCTCTATGACGCAGTGCTGGCCGTGCGCCGCGAGCGCCCGCAGATCATTGCCTCCACCTTCGTCGGCGGCATTACAGACGGGCATGGGCACCACCAGGTCTCCGGCGAAATTGCGCAGGAGGTATTCAAAGCCGCCGCCGATCCCACTGTCTTTCCCGAACAGCTAAAGCCGGTGAGCGAAGGCGGCCTCGGCCTCACGGTGTGGCAGCCGCTCGCCGTTTACAGCATGGTTCCCTTCGCGCCGGTCACAGAAAAAGGCATGTTCGACTACGCCACCGGCAAATGGGCGCCCGCAAAGTTCAAGAACTACGTCACCGGCGAAGTCACCACTGGCGTTCCCTCGACGGACGTCACAATCCAGGTTGGCCAGCGCGACCCGGCCCTCGGTCGCAGCTATGCGCAGATCGCGCGCGAAGGCTGGGGCATGCAGAAGTCGCAGAACGGCGGCGCAAATCCCACGCTCAGCGGGCCTGCGACGACCAGCTATCACTTGTGGGCTGTTACCCCGCAAGCGAAGCCGGCCGCCGACCATCGATACACGGAAAGCGGCGGCCTGTTCTACAACCCGCGCGTCCACATCGGCACCACGTTGTCCAGCCTTGCCAAATTAGCCGATGGCGTTCCGCCTGCATGGCTGACAACCACATTACGCCAACTCGACGATGGCCTACGTCAGTTCCAGGCCCAGCGCCTTGGTCTTTCCGGAAGTGCTGCATCCTCGAAGCTCGCGCCTCTCTACCGCCAAATCCTCGACCTGCGCACTAAAGTCGCCGCCAGCAACCTCGTACCCAGCGCCAAAGCCAGCATCCTCTTCGAACTCGACCTCAAAATCGCCCAGTTCCAAACCGCCCTCAAAAACCTCCTCGGCCTCGATCTGATCGCCTTCACCACCCATTCCTCAAAGCTCGAGCCGGAAGGCCCCCGCGGCGGCGGCCCGGACGAAACCCCGCGCTCCGTCACCCCCGGCCAGGAGTTCAACGTCCGCGTCCACACCGCCCACGCCGCGCCGGAAGTAAAGCTCGAAAAAACCTGGCTTGCCAGCCCCACCGGCAGCCAATGGCAACAGGGCGATGCCGTCAGCACCGCGCAGACCGACACCTCAGCCGACGCGCTCTTCAAGGTCAAAGTCCCCAGCGACGCTCCGCCCACCGAGCCCTACTTCACCCGCCCCAACATTGAGCAGCCTTACTACGACCTCACCAATCCCGCCTACCGTGAGCGCTCCTTCGCTCCCTGGCCGCTCGCCGCATGGGCGGAGTTCAGCTTCGACGGCCTTCCCATTCGCGTGGGCCAAGTCGTCCAGACCATGCAGCGCGAGCTCGGCCCCGGCGGCATCTACGAACCATTAGTCATAACCCCCGCCATCGGCGTCAGCATTGACCCGGAAGCACGCATTCTGCCTCTAGATGGCTCCGCGCTGCCCGTCCGCGTCACCGTCCACGCCCAGGCCGCAGCCGAAGGAACCGTCTCGCTCACCCTCCCCGCCGGCTGGACAGCGCAACCCGCGTCCGCGCCTTTCCATCTAGCCGCCGCCGGCAACACCGAGCCGATCCTCTTCTCCGTCACCGCAGCCGCGGCAGAAACCGGCTCGTTCACGATCAAAGCCGTCGCCCAATCCGCCGGTCACAGCTACGAATCCGGCTGGGAGTCGGTCGGCTACCCCGGCCTGCGTCCCTACAACCTCTACAAGCCCGCCCAGCTCCTCACCCGCAAAGTAGATGTGAAGCTGGCTCCCGGCCTGCGCGTGGGCTACATCATGGGCACTGGCGACCTGGTTCCCGACGCCATTGAAGCCCTCGGCGTCATGCCTCACACGCTCACCCCGGCCGAGCTCACCTCGGGCGATCTCTCCGCCTGGAATGTGCTGGTGATCGGCATCCGCGCCTACTCGTCGCGCACTGACCTGGCCGCCGCGCAGCCTCGCCTGGACGCCTGGGTCCGCAACGGCGGCACGCTCATCGTCCAGTACCAGAGCGCCAACTTCCCCGCCCCGCTGCCGCTCTCCCTGGGCCGCTCCCCGGAGCGCGTCGTCGACGAAGCCGCTCCGGTCAAGCTCCTCACTCCCGAAAATGGCCCAACGAACCCGCTGCTCTCCACCCCCAACGCCCTCACCACCGCCGACTTTGACGGTTGGGTTGAAGAGCGCGGCCACTCCTTCCTGGATTCGTGGGACAAGGGCTACACCGCCCTCACTGAAACAGCCGATCCCGGGCAGGATCCGCAGCGCGGCGGTCTCCTCGTCGCCCACCCCGGCAAGGGAACCTATATCTATGTTTCCTATGCCCTTTATCGCCAGCTTCCCGAGCTGGTCCCCGGCGCCTACCGGATCTTGGCCAACCTGCTCAGCGCCGGAAAGTAACTCCGCTCGCAGTCGGCGAAAGGAGTGGGTACCCCACCCTCGGCGCGTTCCTGTTTTTGCGCCTAGGGTGGGAAGCAGTACTCCCGTGCGAGCCTCCCGCGAGCGTCTGCCCCAATGCAAGTGGTGCGAGCCTCCCGCGAGCTTCTGCAGCACCGCAGATGCCGCACGTGCTTAGAATACGAGCCGCGCCGTTCCCACAAACTCGTGGTTGTAGGTGTGGAATTTGCTGGTCGCGATCTGCATGCCCGCGCCAAACGCAATCCCCGTCCGCGCCTTGGGCTCCGCCGGGTGAAACGCGCACTTGCCTATAATTATCCCCGGCGTAATGAACTCCTGGGTCTTGCCGTCGTTCGGCCCGCCCTTGTAAAACGTGGCGTTGCTCTCAACCTCCGGCCAGAACAGCTTGGCCACCCGGTACTGCGCCACTGTGTTCCACAAAATCGGACGTCCTGCAGTCGTGGTCGCCGGAGTACCCGTCGGCAGTGTCGCGCCCACCGTCGTCTGCACATCGAAGTGGCCGAACCCCTTGCCGGCGCCAACATTCGGCTGCACGCTGGCATTCGTCGAGCCATTTTTGAAGCTGCCACTGGGCACCGTGGTCAAGGCCCACGCGCTCAAGGTATAGCTCCCATGCGTCTCGTTGCCGCTGGCGATCCGGTACTTCACCAGGAACGAGAAGTCGCCCCAACCGTCCACCGCCTTCGAGTTGTGCTCGATATACGGGGGCAGATTGACCACCAGCTCTGTGTTGGCCCACGGAACCAGGTTCACGCCCTTGCTGTTGTCAAAATTCCACGTGTCTGTGCGCGCCGGCGCAATCTGCCGTGTAAAGTCCGTGCGCACCACCTGGATGAGACCGGTGTATGTGGTGACCAGCGGAACCGCCCAGGCGGGCTGTTTGGCCTGCGTGGCCGATGTACGAGCCAGCCACTGGCTAAAGAAACTGTTTGAGGAGGGTTGAGATGAGGCACCTTGTGCGTACACATTGGCCACTGAAAACAGGAGAAGCAGGGAGGCGGAAATCTTTTTCATGATTGCTGCTGAGCATCAAGGCTGGGGTATACCGCCAACAACCCACCATTGGGCGAGATTTCTCTCCACCCAAGGGATGATGGGCAGTTCCGGTCGTCTCCCTGGCTAGCTCGCGCGGCACGACGAGAGTGGCTTATTGAAGACCATCGCCGAGTTAGTCCTCGATGTCTCTGTTCTTGCATTAGATAAAGCAAACTCCCAATGTTACAGATGTGTGAATAGACCGCGCCAATCAAGGCGATTTCGCATGAGTCGGCTTTGTTAAAAGTACGTGAATTCGTCAAATATTCATACACTTCTGCGAGTCTTGGTTACGGAAGGGGGCCGTGTGAAGAATTTGCTTTCACGCACTTCATCAGGCCGCCGATTTCTCTTTCAAATGCACTTAGGAAATGAGCCGGCTTCATCGTCGTGTCCGAGGCATGTGAAAGAACATCCTTGATCGTGCAAGTCAACGCAGCCGACAGTCAATCTTGATTTCAGAAAACAAAGAGAGGCCCAATGAACTTCCAGCTCAAAACTGTTGCCGCCGCAATTCTGGCAGCAGGTCTCGTTGCCTCAGCCGCGTACGCCAGCGACGATGCACCGCCGCCGGCCAAGAAACACGCAACAACCAAAAAGGCTGCCAAGCCTCGGACACCTCCTCCGCCCTCGGTCGAAGAGCAGATTCAGGCGCTTCGCCAGGAACTGCAAGGCCAGATCAATTCGCTCAAAACCGACCTTGCCGACAAGGACACGCAGTTGAAGCAGGCGCAGCAGGCCGCCGCCGACGCCCAGGTCGCAGCCTCCAAGGCTGAAGCCGCGGCCTCCTCGCAGCAGCAGGCTGTCAGCGACAACGCAGCCGCCGTCTCCACGTTGCAGTCCACCGTGACTGACCTCAAGGGCAACCAGGTTTCCCTGGCCACCACGGTCTCCGACGAAACCGCCAGGATCAAGAAAGACATCGCCAGCCCCAACGTCCTCCACTACAAGGGAATCGGCATCACTCCAGGCGGCTTTGTGGCGGGTGAAACCGTGTGGCGCTCCAAGGCCACCGGCGGCGACATTCCCACCGCCTTCAATGCGCTTCCTTACGAGAGCGCGGACGCCTACTCCCTCAGCGAGTTCTACGGCAGCGCACGGCAGTCTCGCCTCGCCCTGCTGGCCGAAGGCAAAACCAACTGGGGCACCCTCCGCGGCTACTACGAGGCTGACTTCCTGGGCACCGGCATCACCTCCAACAACAACCAGTCCAACAGCTACGTCTTGCGCCAGCGCGTCCTCTGGGCCCAGGCAGAAACCAACAACCACTGGGCCTTTACCGGCGGCCAGCTCTGGTCATTGGCGACGGAAGACAAGAAAGGCATCTCCAACGTCTCCGGCGACATCCTGACCCCGCTCACCATCGACCCGAATTACGTTGCGGGCTTCGTCTGGACCCGCCAGTTCGGCTTCCGTGTCACCAAGACCTTTGACCACGCGGCGTTTGGCTTCGCCGTTGAAAACCCGCAGTTGCTCTACACTGCCTCGCTGGCCGGCAACACGCCCTATGCCGTGCTGGGCAGCGCCGGAGCCAACGGCGGCAACTACAACGCCGCCATCAGCGCCAGCGGAACCACCACCTTCATCCAGAACTACGGCAACCAGGTGCAGACTGACTCGGCCGGCAACACCATCGACGCGGCCATTCCTCAATATGCCACCATCGTGGCCAACACCAACGTCGCCAACATCTCCTTTAACCAGGCGCCCGATGTCCTCGTGAAAGCCGCCTTCGATCCCGGCTGGGGACACTATGAAGTCTTCGGCATCGCCGGCTTCGCCCACGAGACCGTCTATCCCGGCACCACCACCAACAGCGCCAAGTACGGCGGCCAGGCAGACATTGAAGGCTTCAGCGGTGGAACGGCAGGCGCCAAGTTCGCTTCTTCCACCTCGGTGGGTTCCTACTCCGATAGCATCATCGTCGGCGGCGCTGGCGGCAGCTTGCGCGTTCCCATCATCCCCAACCTGCTCACCTTCGGCGCCAAGGGCCTCTTCGGACCTGGCGTGGGCCGCTACGGCGACTCCACCCTGGCCGACGTAACCGCCAACGACTCGGGCGATCTGCGCCCCATTCACAACGTCTCCGGCCTGTTTACGCTGGAAGCCACTCCCACGCCGCGCCTGAACGTTTATCTGAACTACGGCGGCGACTACGCCGGCCGTGAAGATTTCGGCACAGGCAGCGCCATTGCCTCGTCTTTGGGCTCGCCCAGCGCGGTGTTTTGCCCCACCACCGCGGGCGCCTTCGCCTGCACCTCCTCGCCCACGGCTGCAGACATCGCCGCCGGTGGCAAATGGGGCGGCCATTGGAGCACGCCGGCTGTAGGAACCACCGCCGTCGGCTACGGTTCGCGCCTGCTCTCCAACTCAGCCTGCAATACCATCGCGGCTCCCGGCTACAACTCCGGCAGCTCCACCGGATTCCTTCCCGGCGGCTCCTGCGGCGCGCAAACCCGCAACGTGCAGGAACTCACCGGCGGCTGGTGGTATGACATCTACAAGGGCGATCACGGCCGCTTCCGCCAGGGCTTCCAGTATGGCTACGCGGTGCGTGAAGGCTGGTCGGGCGCAGGCTCGCCCGGCATCGGCGCCAAGGGCATCGACAACATGTTCTGGACCTCGCTCCGCTACTACCTCCCTTAACCCGCAAGGTTTCAGCGACCAACCAGAAAGGGCAGCCCCAACTGGGCTGCCCTTTTTCCTTTGCCGGCAAACGCCACTCGCCCCCAACAAATATTTCGTCTACCTCACATCTTCATTCGCCGGACAACTTATCAGGCAGTCAATTGTCTTTTCGATGTGGTTCGCGTAGACAGCTCCAAGTGCGATCAGCGAGACCTCGCCGTCGGGACGAATGAGCACATACCCTGGTATTTGCCCGGTCCACCGATTTGTCGCAACACCGAAGTCAATCGGCAGTTGCGCCGTGAACGGCATCATCGCGATCGGCGATTTGATCTTGTAACTCTCCCGCATGCGGCGCACCGCATCCGGCTTGTCATTCAGCGCCACCATCAGCAGGCTCATTTGATCGCGATCGGCACTGCTCAACACCTTCGGCATCGCTTCAAAGCAGGGCGGACACCATGTACCCATAAAATCGATGAGCAGCCACTTGCCTTTGAATTGTTCCAGAGTCAGCGGCCGATTATCGATATCGTTAAACTCCGCATCCGGTGCGCTGAAACCACTCGCAACATGCTTGAAAGGATTGGCGCCGACCGGCGAGTAGTCCTGCGCTGGAATCTCGCGAAGGCCAATCTCCATGCCGAAATCGCCGCGCTTGATGAACAGGTTGATTTTTCGGCGGTATCCCTCGTTGAAAAGACTTGCCATGAGCATAGGCCCGGTGTCCCCAGCATTTTTGCCGTCGATTCGAACGATCAGATCCCCTTTGATCAGGTTGAAATGGATCGGTGTGGTCGATGCACTGACCACCCGCCAGCCTTTAGGTTCGTGGGTGATCGTAACATTGTCGACCGCGACCATGGGTTCGGATTGCGAGTACGCGAACTGCGCACAAAGAGCGATATAGATATACAGGAGTATCCGTTTCATGATTGAAAAGTATTATATGTGCCCGTTCTTCAGGCACGAAGCTTCGTGATGCCTTCCTAGGGTGTATCGACATATACCGGCGCACAGCGACGGGAGCCATTTTTTCTCAGTTCGAGGAAAGAGGAGCGACGCATACCGGGTGTCTGCTAGCGACGATTGACGAAGAAATGAGGAAAAATGGCCCCGTCCCTTCGGGTTGCGGTTAAAATCCGGCCATACTTCATTGTCGGCCTCGAAGGTGGACCCGCCACAGTCTTCGGCCTCCGCTTCGTCTGGCCGGATTTTTCCTCGCAACGCTGCGCACCGGTATATGTCGATACACCCTAGACCCGCGCCCCCCCGTCCTTCAGCGTCTCCAGCACCAGCGCCAGCGCCTCCTCCCAATCCGGCATGCGCACGCCGAACGCTTCTTCAAGACGCAAGCCAGACAGCCTTGAGTTCGCCGGTCTCGTCGCCGGCCTCGGAAACTCGCTGGTCGGAATCGGAATCAGCTTCGGCGTCCCGGCTCCCAGGCTGACCGACCTCTCAATCAGCGCCTTGGCAAATCCAAACCAGGTGGTCGCACCAGAGCACGCCATGTTATAGATGCCGCTTCGCCCCTGCAATCCCCCGCCCGCAGGACCCAGCACCTGCGCCAGAACATCCGCCGTCGCCTGCGCAATGCACTCGCTGGATGTCGGCGCGCCCGTCTGGTCGTCCACCACCCGCAGCTCCGCGCGCTCTTTGGACAGGCGCAGCATGGTCAGCAAAAAGTTGTTGCCGCGCGCTCCGTAGACCCAACTGGTGCGGAAGATCAGGTGATCGCAACCCACCGCCGCAATCGCCTCATCGCCGGCCAGCTTGGTCTTGCCGTAGACGTTCAGCGGGTTCGGCGCGTCGGTCTCCACCCACGGCCCCTGCTTGGTTCCGTCATAGACGTAATCAGTGGAGTAGTGCACCAGCAGGCTACCCAGGCGTTTGGCCTCTTCGGCCAGCACGCCGGGGGCGGTCCCGTTGATCGCCATGGCCAGCTCCGGCTCGCTCTCCGCCTTGTCCACAGCCGTGTAGGCCGCCGCGTTCACAATCGCCGCGGGCGATGCCGCGCGCACCGCGTCGCGAATCGTTTCGGGCTTCGCGAAATCCACCTCCGGCGAGCCCACCGTGGCAATCGGGCCCAGGCAGGCCAGCTTGTGCCGCAACTCCCAACCCAGTTGTCCCGTGCGGCCAAAAACCAGCACCCTGCTGTTCTTCATACGCTCCCCCACTGAAAAGCCGGTAAGGCTCTAGTTTCCAAATCAGATTTTCCGAACGATTTCAGTGTAGAGCACAAAGCCATTCCGTTCGCCCCAGCGGGATGAAGCAGGTGCCTGATATGGCCCGGCCTGCTGACTCGCTGACTTGCTGGCCCGCTGACTCGCTGCCAACTACACCGCACGTGCCAGCCGCTCACGAGAAGCGGCCGTCTCCAGCACGCTGGCCGTCGTCGTTCCGATCTTGCGCAACAACAGCTCAAACCGCGCGTCGCCTGCGAGTTGTCGCAGCATCGGATCGCAGCGAAAGCCAAGGCTCCAGACAGACCCTTCCGCGTACGCTGCCTCCAGCCATCGGGCCGCATCCTGGCTCAGGTCAAGGCCCACGGCAACCAGCGCCAGCGCATACGCGTTGTTCTTCTTCTGCGCGTGCATCTGTTCCAGGCTGCGCAGAATCTCCCACGCCTTGGCCGCCTGTTTGCGCCTCGCATACGCATATCCCAGAACACCTTTGAGCGTCCGGCTCTGCGGAAACCTGGCGGCCATCGCCTCAATCCGCTCCATCGCGTCCGCCGAGCCCGCCTGGACAAGCGCCAGTACTTCAATCTCGGCAAGCCAGGCTCCGCATCCGCCGGTGGCCCGCACCTGCGCCGTCAGTTCCAGCGCCTGCTCAAAATCTCCCGCAAGGTAATGGCTCCAGCAAACCTGCGCGCCCAATGAGCAGACCAGCGTGTTTTGCCGCCACGCCTCCCAGCCCCGCTTGATCGCCTCGGCAGGATTGCCCTCCGCAAGATGCAACATCGCCCGGCCGGACAGCGCAAACGGCCTCCGCGGATGCCTGCAGAGTACCTCGTCAAAGTGCGCCCGCGCCTGCCGCCACTTGCGCTCGTACACCATGTTGAGCCACGCCGCGCTCAACATCGCGTCCGCATCGTCCGCGTCGATCTGCGCCGTTCGACGCAGCGTTTCCATCGCGCACGGATACGCCAGCGAGCCGTCGATCACCCCCAGCAGCGCCGACGCGATCATCGCGTCCGCCAACCCCGTCAATGCCCGCGTATTCCCCGGATCGACCTCGATCGCCTTGCGGCACAAGCCCGCAATCGTGTTCAGGTTTTCTTCCGAGCGCGTCTCCCACAGCCCTTGAGCCCGCTCCGTCAGTTCCTGCGATCTGCGCTTCGCCTCAGCCTGAGCATCTGCCGCGTCCGCCTCACCCACCCGCAACTCGCCCGCCAGGCTCACCAGCCAGCGGTCAATCTCATCCGCGTACGCAAACACTGAACCCTTCGCCCCGCCAAAATGGTGAACCGGCAGACCCTGACAGCCGTGCCAGCGCTGCACCGTGCGTGAACTTCGTTCCAGATAACCCGCTATCGACTTCCAAGAATCCAACCGCAACTTGCTCACGACTTTGCCAACTTTCCAGTGAAACGGGCTGTTGCAAATCGCGGAAGGCGGAACAGTTCGAGCGGGCTACAACATGCTGCGAAGGTTGCTTCTTATAGAGCCATGAGCAACGACTGACTGAATTCTAGGACGAAAGAGGCGCGGGTCTCCGGCCCTGTTGACGAATTGGGAAGCGTCCAAATCCAGATCGGGAACTGGGAGCACTTGCTCCCCGTTTCTGTCCCTAAATGGCATCAATTGTCGCAAAGTGTCGCGAATTGTCGCGATTTGTCGCCTTCAGTCGCCGCCGAATCGAGAGCACGCACTTACCATTCTGGACCGGTTCCGGCCTCGCACCGTGACCCTCCAACGTCTGCCCGGATTCCGTCCCGCGCGCACATGCAGCGCAACGTTATCGCGCCGCCGGCTCGCCGGTAGTCAGGAATGCCGCTCCATCAATTCGATCTCCCGAAGCCAGCACATCTCTCAGCTTTTCCGGATTCGCTCCGCTGCGGCAGACCGCTGCCAGAAGCATTCTCAACGCCGTGGCCGGGGTTGTATCCGGCTCCAGTCGAAAGATCCATGGGACGTTGTTGGTGGTCAGCGACTTGTCTGCGCTCAACGCCAGCACCGGCACAAAGCTCTTCAGCGCCAGTTGCTCCGCCAGGTGAGCCGCGTTGCGATCGAGGGCCACGATCGCCAGCGCGTGCTCATCCATCAGCGCCTGCACCAGGGCCGTGGACGCGGCGCCCCAGTTCTGATCGCTCTCCACCGGCAGCAACTTCCACGGCCGCCCCTTCGCCGCGCCGAATTCGAGCTCTGCCTGCACCTCCGGCGATCGAGCGACTTCAACCGCCCTGGGGCCAAACAGCACCACGTTCACCGGCCCTGCCGGCACATCGGCCCGATGCGGCCCGTTGTACTCCACACCGCCCTCACCCACCCGCGCATACGGCGCCTGCGGTGCAGCGGGCGGCGCTTGCGCGTCAGGAGCTGGTTGCGGCACATCGATCGCACCTGCTTTTGCCTCTGGGCGCGTCAGCGCCGTCTGCCCCACCGCAGGGGTCTGGCTGACAGGCTGTTTCACCATCAAGGCTACGCGGTAAGTGATTGCCCCGTTGTGCACAGTACCCAGGTAAAGCGGCGCGACATTCTTCAGGTTCGGATCGAAGATCATGCGCCCGGTCACGCCGTCGTAGGTGTCGATGTTGGCCAGCGCATCGTGAATCCGCGCTCGATTCAACCCCGCCTTGCAGATCGAATCCAGCAGTTCGTTCATGGTGTCAAAGGCCATGGAGGCGAACTGTTCCGGCTTCTCGTGGAAGCGGGCTTCGAAGCGGCGGTTGAAAGCGAGCCAGCGCGGGTCGGTGCGCGTGGGATCGTAGGGGTACACCGCTTCGAATCCCTCCGCCGCGCCGCCGGCCTGGGCCAGCAGCGTGTCGCCCAGCGTGCGGTACTCGCCGAAGGCGCGCTGCGTCATCCCCGCTGCGCGCATCTGCTTCAGGATCGCCGCCGCTTCCGGTTCATCGCCCACCAGCAGGACAGCGTCCGGCCGCGAACCTTTGATCACCTTCAGTTGCCTGGAGTAGTCTGTCTCTCCGGGCTGAAAAACCTGCTCCATCACCACCGGGTGGCCCAGCCTGCGCGAGGCGTCCAGAAACTTTCCCAGGCCAAAACGTCCGTAGCGGCTGCTTGCCCTGAGAACTGCCACGCGCTTCAGGCCAAGCTCGGTATAGATGCGCCGGGCCAATGTCATGTACTGCTGCCGGTCATCCTGCATGGTGCCGAAATACCACGGAATGGTGGTCTCCGGAACCGTGGGATCGGAGTTGGCAGAGCTCACCACGGGCAGTTCCGCGCGCAGAGCCACGCGCAGCGCAATGTGCGTCGATTCGGAGCTGATGGACCCGAAGATGGCCCACACCTGGTCGTCGTAGGCCATCTTCACCGCTTCATCCGAGGCCGAGCCCCAGATGGCCGGGTCGGTCGGCCGCACATCGCCATACACCGCTTTCGCCTGCCAGTTGTTGTAGTCGTTGTGCAGCATCAGCTTGAAGGGCTTGCCACCGTAACCGCCCCCGGCATTGGCCTCTTCCACGGCAAGTTGCGCGCCGTGCAGCATGCGCATTCCAAGCACCGATTCGGAATTATTCTCGATCGGTCCGAAGAAGCCGATGCGCACCTCCGTCCCGTCTTTCGGATCGGGAATATCGCGCGCCGCACCGACATAAATATTGGGACGGACATAGTTGAGATCGTACGGCGTGGCGAACTTGGCGTATGGCTTCATGTCATCCGGTTCGCCCGCATACGGAGTCACTTCGCGATCCTTCGGCGGTCCCGGCGGATGCGCCCCGCACTCGCACACTCGCTTGCCCGCGCCCTGGCCCGCGGCCGATACCGCCATGGCCAGCGAGCACATCCCCAACATCCACCATCCCTTACGCATGACCACTGCTCCTTGGCGCCAACTACTCCCCGCTGTTCGCTGCCTTGTCCGTACGGAACATCGCGATGGCTTCAATCTCAACCAGGAGTTCCGGCCGGCACAGGTGCGCCTGGATGCCTGTCGAAGCAGGCAGCGGATCAAGCCCCTGTTCCTTGAAAAACGCCGTGCGCCCCGCGTTGAAGACGTCGTAGTCGCGATCGATGTCGCGCAGGTAGCAACTGGTGCGCACGATGTCGTGCCAGGTGCATCCTTCCGCGGCCAGCAGCCCCGTAATGTTGTCGAAGGTGCGCCGCAACTGGGCCGGAAAATCGCCGATATGCACGCTCACACCGTGCTCGTCGATCGAAGCCGTGCCCGAGATCAGCAGGATGGTGACGCCGCCGATATCGATGCGCATGCCGCGCGCAAACGAACTCGGCTTGGCGTATGCGTACGCCTCGTTGAGTACTCCGTGGTTGGTGATGGCGCGCTTTTCAATCGGCGCGTGCGCAATGGCTTCCAGAATATCTGCGAATGCATTCATGACTGCTTTTCTCCTGAATCTTTATTGTTTTTCCCGAATTCCGTGGCTCAATCCCTTGGCGGTCGCGACCCATATGTCGTCGCCTTGAAAGTCGATGTTGAGGATGTAGTTGTGGGCCGGCGCCGTGGTCACCGCGACCGGCGTAACTGTGCCGTCCGCGTCGCGCACCGTCATCTCCGGCTTGCCGTCCTTGAGCGACGGGGTATAGACCGCCCAGTTCACTCCATCATAGTAAGCCAGCCCCTTGTCGGTGCCGAACCATGCGCGCTTCGCGTCCACACCCTTCACGACATTGGTAAAGTTCGACGGAAGCCCGCTGTCCTTCTTGAGAAAGTTGTGCCAGTAGCGCCCGTCGTAGTGGCTGTCACCGAAGTAGGTGGCCGCCCACAACACATTGTCGACATAACTGACCGAGGTCACGATCTCGTGGATCAGTCCCTGGTCCTTGAACAGAACCATCTCCGTCTCGCCGTCAGGATCGTCGTACTTGTCCCACTTACCCGTCTTCTGGTCGTACTCAAGCACCCCGCTGCCCCAGATGCCGTAGTAAACCTTGGTGGGCGTAGCGGAGACCGAGTAAGACCATATCTCGAACATGGGCGTGTTGCGCTCGTTATAGAGCGACCACTGGTTGCTGTGAAGATTCAGCCGGCATGCGCCGGCAGCCGTTGCCACCCAGACATTCTCACCCTCGACGGACACCCCATAGACCACGTCGTTGCTCAGGCCCGAGTTCAATTGCGTGAAGCTGTCGATCCGTCCGCCCGAGATGCGGCTCAACCCGCCCATGGTGCCGGCCCACACATCGCCCGTGTTCTTATCCAGAGCCAATGAAATCACGGCCCGATGCGCCAGTCCGTCCTTGGTGGTGTAGGTCTTCCACGCATGGTTCTCGTAAACCGCGAGGCCGTTGTCCGTGCCTGCCCAGATGCGATTTCCATCCACCAGCACCGCATACACATGATCGTTCGGCAGCCCGTTGGCCGTGGTGAAGTTCTCAAACCTGAAACGCGGCATCTTCGGCAGCGCCGATGTCCGCGTTACGTTGCCAGGGGCTGGCGCGGCCATCACCACGGTTCCCGCAACCAGCAGCAATACGAGAGTACACAGCTTCTTCATCGCATCCCCTCTCATCGAGTCCTGAGATACTCAATCAGGTCGTTGAGCTCGTCCTTGGTTAGATCGTTCGTCCGTCCGTGCTTGTCGTCCGGGTTGTAAACCGTCCAGATCTCCTCGAGCGTGCGCGCGGAACCGTCATGCAGATAGGGCGCCGTCAACGCTATGCTGGTCAGCGGCGCGGACTTGAGCAGGCCCGCATTGTCATTGGCCTTGTGCGTTCCCACATCGAAAAGTTTTTGGTTCGTGCCCTTGGGACCGCTGTGGCAGTATGCGCAGCGATTGAGCTCTGGAATGGTTTTCTTGAACTTGTCTACCGCTCGCTCAAAGAGTGCCTTGCCGCGCTCCTGCGCAGGCGTCAACTGATAGCCCGCTAGCTTCCACCGGCTGGGCCGCGGATCGAGACTGCGAAGGTAAATCGTCAAATCGGCAAGCGTCAGGTTGTCGTAGTTTTCCGAGCGCCAGAAGTACTTCTCTGTCCGTGGTCCGCACTCCGTTGGAATGTTCGGATTCGTCCCGGTCCACTTGTAGGGCTCGGTGTCCTTCACGCCTTCGAGTAATTTGTTGTCGACGATGTTGCGGCCAAATCCATCCGGCTCGAGGTTCCACGTGATGCCGTCGAATGTGGAGTCGATGTGACAGTTGGCGCAGCCAATCTCTCCCTGGAACGAATAGCGCGCTGTGTAGAAAGTCTGCTCGCCATGCCGGATCGCCGAAATCGTCTTCGGCCCTTCGAGCTTGACGGTTGTCTTCACTTGATTGGTGCGCGTGTCGATCACGCTGATGGAATCGTCGAGCCGGTTGGCCACCAGCAGCGTGCGTCCATCGCGCGTGAGAGTCAGGCCGCGCGGATTCAGTCCCACCGCAATGCGCGCCACAACATAATTTGCGCTCGCTGACAGATCCTGCACAAAAGGCGCCGGGTGCGCATGAATGAAGCGCATCAGCCGCGGCACGTCGATCACCGTCACCGTCTCCGAGCCGCCGCTGGTCACGTAGATGCGCGACTTGTCCGGCGAAATCGCCACGCCGAACGGCTGCGAAACGTAACGCTCCAGTTCATCGAGCGGCACTTCAACCGTTCCGCCCACATCCGCGCCAAACACCGTGATCGTATCTTCGAAAGCTCCGCCATGCTCCAGGTGCGCCAGCGGAATCATGTTCTTGGGGTGGTACTCGGCCACCACGCCCAGCCGTCCGTCGCTTGAAAACGCGACATGAAACACGCCCGCAATGTGGTGCAGCGGCATGCGGTCCACGACCACCGCACGCCCCGCGTCGATGACCGTGATCTCGGATTCCGGAGGCGTGCGATTTTCGATCCCGGTTCGCTGCGCGTCGGGATTGGGATACACATGCGTCGCATAGATGCGGCTTCCATCCGGCGACAGCGTCAGATAACTCGATCCTCGTCCGGCCAGCAGCCGCTTCTCTTCCACGCCCGTGGCTGCGTCCAGCACAACCACATCGTTGCTGATGCGGTTCGCGACGAACAGCCGCGTGCCTGCACGATCCTCCACCACGCTCGATGGCTCCGCGCCCACGGGCCATGTCGCGGTTACCTTCAGCGCCTTTGTGTCGATCACGCTCAGCGTGTCGTCCCACGTGTTGGTCACGAACAGCGTTGCCCCATCCGGGGACAACGAAAACCCGCGCGGTATATGCCCCACGGCGATCTTCGCGGTCACCGCGTAGCTCGCTGCATCCAGCACTCTGATCTCGTCACTGCCCTGGCACAGCACGTAAAGCCGCGCTCCATCTGGAGAAAAGAGCACTTCAAGCGGGGACGCGTACGGTACGTTTTCAACCGTCCGGTGTTCCTCACCTTCGCATGCGGTGTTCGCGCCGCACAGCGCAACCGCAATCAACACCATGGCCGCGAGCGGCAGATTCATCGCCGCCCCAGCCCAGGCTCCGCGTTGATTGCGTTCAGTCACTTCGGCTCCTCCACCGTCAGCACGCGATCCGCCGTCACGTTTTCCAGCGTCTGCTCGCGTCCGCTCGGCCAGTGCACAATCAGCTTGTCGACCGTCGCCGCCGCGCCCAATCCAAAATGCAATCGGCTGTCGTCCTGCGACAGGTAGCCCGATCCGGCGACGCGTTCCGCCGTGTGCCGCTTGCCGCCGGCGAACACTTCAACCCGCGCGCCTATCCCGTCCCGATTGCTCTTCGTCCCCACCAGCTTGATCGCAATCCAGTGCCCGGTGTTCGTTGAAACGTTGCGCACCAGCGTTCCCTTGCCGCCCAGGTTCACAACGAACGCATCCATCTTTCCGTCGTTGTTGTAGTCGGCAAAACATGCGCCGCGCGCCGTCGTGCGTTCGCTCAGCACCGGCCCTGCTTCACGCGAAACATCCGCAAACTTGCCGTTACCGATGCCGCGAAACAGCGTGTGCTCCTGCGGAATCAGGTGAATCAGGCCGCCGTGAAAGATAAGAATGTCCAGCAGCCCGTCGTTGTCGAAGTCGTAAATCCCCGTACCCCAGCTCACGTACTGCGCATTGGTCTGCGAGACGCCTGTCTGCGCGCCAATATCCTCAAATGTCAGCTTTCCAGTGTTGTGCAGCAGGCGGTTGTAGTGCCCGTCAGTCACCCAAAGATCCAGCACGCCGCGCCCTTCAAGATCCGCAAACACCGGCCCCATCGAAGAAGTTGATTCGCCGTTCTGCCCAAACGCCGTGCCTGAATCGCCGCCGATCTCTTCAAACGTTCCATCATGCTTGTTGTGAAAGAGAAAGTTCTCCGTGCGATCGTTGGCAACGTAGATGTCGTCCCATCCATCGTTGTCGAAGTCGGCCGCCGTCACGCCCATGGTGCGTCCCACATAGGCGCCGATGCCCGACTTCTCCGTAACATCCGTAAATGTCCCGTCGCAGTTGTTATGGAACAGCATGTTGGTCTCGCCCTCATAGTCGAGCGGCCCCGGATAATTGGTCGGCGCATAGTAGGCGCGATACTTGGGATCGAACTTCACATAGCGGCCTACAAAAAGATCCACGCAGCCATCCTTGTCGTAGTCCAGCCAAGTTGAGCTGATCGCCCATCCATCCACCTTGATGCCGGCCTTCTCCGTCACATCGGTGAAGTGCCCGTTGCCGTCGTTGTGATAAAGAATCACCTTTCCATAGCCGGTAACCAGCAGGTCTTCATTGCCGTCGTTGTCGTAATCGGCCGCGGCCACGGCCATTCCGTACATATCCGGATTGAGCCCGGCCTTTTCCGTCACATCGGTAAAATGGCCGTTGCCGTTGTTGCGATACAGATGATTGTGCGGAGGCGTCGCCGGCTTTTCCTTCAGTGGATACGGGTGCATCGAGTCATCGAGCGGCCGCCCGTTGACCACATACAGCGACATCAATCCGGAGTTGTTGTAGTCGAGCCAGACGCAGCCCGCGCCCGTTCCCTCCAGCAGCGATCCCAACTGACGCGATCCGAAACTATGCGTAAAATCAATGCCCGCCGCATCGCTCGCATCCTCAAATCGAATCACCGGCTCCGCCTTCGGCGACGCAGGCGCCTGCGGTGCGGCAGACGCCGCTGTCGCGCCAGGAGTGACCTGCGCTCCGGCAAGGCTTTGCCCGGCAGCCAAAGCGATCGCGCTGAAAAGCAGAAGAACGCGACTCGTCATATCAATTGCCTCCCGGCGCAGTAGACTGTGCAACAGCCGATTGCTTCGCGCCGGTCAAATCAACCGGCGTTGTGGTGTGCAGCAGTACCGCCGGCATCGTGTTCTCTGACGCCCGCTCCGGCCCTGCATGACAGCCAACGCAGATGCGCTGCTCGCCTTTGCGAATCCAGAACCACCCGTGCTCCTGCCGCACAACCGCGCCCTTCCGATCGAGCAGCGCAAACCGAATCGGCTTGTCCGCCGGCACCTTCACATAAAACGATCCGTCCGATTCCACCGGCGCCGTGCCCATCGCCATCGCATGTCCCGCGCCGTCCAGCGTCTCAAGCCGCACCTGCGCGGGCACAACTTTCAAATCGCCTTCGCGCGACTGACGCGCATCGAGAGCCATCATGTTTGCGTAGTTCCAGTCGTGCAATCCGGAGGGGTGACGCTTCGGCCGCGTATGCCGCGCAATGACCACCGGTTCCACAAGATCTTCGCCGCTTACAGCCAGCAGCGTCTCCAATACATTCGCTCCAGCACCCGCAGTCGAAGCAGCCTTCCGTAACTTGAGTGCGTAGTGAGTGCCCGATCCGGCTCGCTCGCTTACCAGCCAGTCGCCCGCTGCCGTCTCCGCAATCCCGCCCGCATACTCGCCGCGCGGCCCGGCAACCCGCGCCTCATGCGCCAGGGCCGAAGTAAATCGCCCCAGCGAACTTCCGTGCGTGAAGACCACATCGCCCGACGCCAGTTGCCTGCCGCCCCAGCGAGCCACGCCATGATCGCAGCGATACGACTCCACTCCCGAACCATCGGAATAGGCCAGGTACGTCTCCGGCGTCGCGCCCGATCCCAGCGGGAATCCGGACTCAAACAGAATCCGCCCGTCCAGTAGCACATCGTCGGGAATCGTGTTCCCCGGCACATAGCTCAGCGGAAGCACCGTTGCACTCGCCTGGTCATCCACAGGTTCATTGACCTCGCGGCCATCCTTGCCTGCAACCTCCAGCCGGAAGCCCTGCGCCGTCTTGCGCGCGTACACCAGCCGCCCACCGGGCAGATAGAGCGGCCGAATCGCGTCGCCCTCACCGTCAATCAGCCTGCGCAGCGAGTGATCAGACAGCTTCAGTTCCCAAATTTGCCAGGCGTCGTTTGCGTTCTGCTTGCCCGCAAACAACACCCGCCTTCCATCGAATGAAATGTTGGCGTCCGCACTGGCCGCAAAACCCGTCACCAGCGGCTCCGCGTTGCCTTCATGAATGAGCAGCAACTGTGCGCCCTTGGGAAACCGTTCCGCTCCGCGCAGCGCAGCCAGCGGCTCGAAAGCCGGAGCGGCCGTCACCACGACGTCTACATTCAGCGCCGCACTTGCGCTCAACCCAGATTGTGATTGAAACCCGCAAAGGGCAGTGAGCATCGCAACCAGCGCACACCTCGCAAGCAGTCGGGGAGCGACTTTCATCCAACCGCCTCCATGGGCCGCGCGCCCGGCGTCTCGCGCCGCTCAAGCTCCATCGCGCGCACCGCAAGCCACGGCTCAAGGCCGTCCATCATTTCGTCGAAGCCCGCAAAGTCGAGCGACTGCTCACCATCGCTCCAGGCCTTCTCGGGATGCGGATGCACTTCAACCAGCAGCCCGTCCGCACCGCCCGCAACCGCAATGCGCGCCAGCGCAGGAACCAGTTCGCGATGCCCTGCCGCATGACTCGGATCGGCAATCACCGGCAGATGAGAAATCTGCTTGAGCAGCGCGATCGCCGCCACATCGAAGGTGTTCCGCATCGCCGTTTCAAAGGTGCGAATGCCCCGCTCGCAGAGAATGACGTTGGGATTTCCGTTATCCAGAATCAACTGTGCCGACCGCAGCCACTCCGCAATCGTGGCCACCATGCCGCGCTTCAGCAGCACCGGCCGCCCTGAGCGCGCCGCGGCTTCCAGCAGCGAGTAATTCTCCATGTTGCGCGTGCCGATCTGCAAGATATCCGCGTACTCGGCCACCAGCGGAACATCGTCTTCCTGCATCACTTCCGTGATGATGGCCAGCCCGCTCTCATTGCGGGCGCGCGCCAGCATCTGCAGGCCCTGAAGGCCCAAACCTTGAAATGCATAAGGAGAACTGCGTGGTTTGAAAGCGCCGCCGCGCAGAATGCGGGCTCCCGCGCGCCGGACATGATTGGCGGTGGCCATCAGTTGGAACTCGGTCTCAACCGAGCATGGCCCAGCCATGGTGATGAACTCGTCCCCGCCGATCTCCAGGTCCAGCGCCGGCACCACGGTTTGTTGGCGCCGCGTGCTCTTCAGAACATCGGGACTCTCGGCAAATCGTTCGTGCCAGTTTGCGCGCACCCTGTGCGCTCCGTTTCTGGGGAAGCGGAAGGATCAGACTAACGCCCACTTTGGAGCTCTACCTCAACCGAAAGATGGAGGTTTGGCGTGCATGGTCAACATCTGTGACGCAGCTCACAAACCGGCTCGATCCATCCGCGTTTCCTCGCAGGAAGTCAAGGGGGCAGGCACGTTTTTCGGCAATCCGGAGCAGGATGCAGCGTTCAGGCGTACGGGCCGACGTCGATAGGCTGCTCCGACTCAATGGTGCGCAGACGCTGGGACCACTCGTCGAGCCATTGGCGGCGTCGGCGCTCCTCCACGCGGACCGGGCCGTAATGGATAGCGGGTGCGAGCACGCTGAATCCCGTGAACTGAAAGATGCCGCGGTGGATGGGGCGCAGGATGCCGAGAATGTCGCCCTCTTCGCCACCGGAAACATAGCTCGACTGAAATCCGCCCGTGGTGAGCGAGAGCAGGGCGCGCTTGCCGCGGAACGGGCCATGCTCGTAAATGCGTCCGGAGCCGTACGCGCGGCCCATGGCGAAGACGCGGTCCACCCAGCCCTTGAGGATGGCGGGCAGGCCGAACCACCAGAGCGGAAACTGGAAGATCACAAGATCGGCGGCCTCCACTTTGCCGATTTCCGCCTCCAGTGCGGGTGCGAAGCCGTGAGTCTCGGTGGCATGCCGTTCTTCAACCTGGGGCTTGAAGTAGTCGGGATCCTTTTGTTCCAGGAAGTTGGCCCGGCTGGTGCGGGGATCGAAATCCATCCTGTAAAGATCGCTGCTGACCACCGTGTGGCCGGCCGCGGTCAGAGTGGCTGCGGCGGTATCGAACAGGGCGCCGTTGAAGCTTTTCGGCTCGGGATGTGCGAACACGATGAGAACATTCATCAGCTTGGCCTTTCAGAACTAGTGTGATGTCCCAGAATTCCGCATCATAATTTGGCAGTCTCAGTCCCCCAAAAATCAGCTGACATCCTGAGCGAAAGGGGCCCCAAACGTTCTTCAGTTTGGGGGTGGTGAGTCGAAGGATCTGCGGCTGCACTTCGGGATTTATGCCAGGAACTTTGGAGACAGGACACTAGACGTAAACACTGATCTACAGATGTCCACGAATGGGCAACCGATGCGAAAAAGTGAGGGCGAAATCAATGCGGCGCGATGAGGCGCCGGGAATGCGAACCAACTTGATTCCATCGTAGTACTGCAGTTGTAGATCGGGAATCCCGGAGGGAGCACGGGGTTTCAACCCCCTGAAAAGGGTCGAATTTACGTGGCCTTCAGGCCCGGGCCTTTGTCTGGATTCCACCAATCGAGCCAGATACAACTGTAGTACTAGCTGAACGCCATCGTCGGCACTCGATAGCCAAACGCCTTATCGACAAACGCAGCAATCCCCAGAGCCGTCTCGTCCTGAAACGGCCGCGCCACTATCTGCACGCCTATCGGCAATCCCTCTGGCGACTGCCCCACCGGAACCACGGCGGCCGGCGCGGCGAGCGCATTAAACCACTGCGAGTGCCGCCACGCGTCCATGTATTCAACTGCCCGCCCCTCGACATCCCAGCTACGCTCGTCGTGCCTGAACGCCGGCACGCTCGCCACCGGGCACAGCAGCACTGGATACGCGCGCATCTCTTCAAGCGTCTTGGCGCGCAGCAGATCGAGCTCCGCCCACGCGTCCAGCAAATCCTGTGCGGTCAGCGGCGGTGCAGCCTCGGCGAACCCGAGAAACTCTCTGAAGATGGGGCTCAACTGCCCTTCATGCCCGCGAATCTCCGGCGCATAAAACATTTCCCCGCACTGCACAAAGAACTTCACCCACAGCTTGCGCAGCGGCTCCAGCGTACTCGGCCTGAAGGGCTCCACGCGAAAGCCCGCGCCCCGCAACGCAGCCGCAGCCGATTGCACCGCCGCCCGCGTCTCCGCCGTCACTGGAACCAGCCCATCGTCCTCGAAAAACCCAATTCGATTCGCGCGCAGCTCTTCCACACCCGGCTCGCGCAACGCAACCGGCGGACTCACCGGATCCAGAGAGTCCTGTCCGCTGAGCGTGCGAAACAGCAGTTGGACGTCAGGAATTGTCCGCGCCATCGGCCCAATCGCACCCAGAATCGAAAACGGCCCCACGCACGGCGGCAGATGCCCGCGCCCCGGAATGCGCCCCGGCGTCGGCTTCAGCGAGCAGATCCCTGTGAAATGCGCCGGCACACGCACCGATCCGCCGCTGTCGCTTCCCAGTCCCGCCGCCGACATACCCGCCGCAATCGCAGCCGACTCGCCGCCGCTCGAACCACCCGGCGACCGCTCCAGGTCCCATGGGTTCGACGTGCGCCCGTGCAGCAGATTCGCCGTCTCATACGCCATCAGAAACTCAGGGCAGTTCGTCGTGCCCAGAATCAGCGCGCCCGCCGCGCGCAATCGCGCCACCACCACCGCATCCTCATGCGGCACATCGCCCTTGTGCAGCAGGCTCCCGATCTCGCATTTATAACCCGCCGTCGCAATCGACGACTTCACCGTGACCGGCAATCCATGCAGCGGCCCATACGGCCCGCGCGCCTCGTCCAGCACTCGCGCCTGCACCCGCACGCGGTTGGCATCAAAATCAACCAGCGCATTGAGCTTCGGATTGAGCCGCTCAATCTGATGAATATGCGCCTCAGCCAGTTCCAGCACAGAAATCTCGCGCGAGCCGAGAAGCTCCAGTTGCCGCACCGCCGAACTGAGCACCAAATCATTCATAGCAACCCAAGAAAGCAGTGACCGGGAGTCAAAACAATTGTCATCCTGAGCGAAAGGGGCCCCGAACGTTTTTCAGTTCGGGGGTGGTGAGTCGAAGGATCTGCATTTGCTTTTCGGCTCCTCATCTCAAGGTCGATCAACCTCATCAATCGCCGGCGCAGCCGGCATATCCCGATAATCAAATCGATACGACCGCACCGGCTCGCCCGAATCCCAACGATCGTTCCAATCAAGCTGATACTTCAACGCGTCCGCATCGTCGGGAAACTTCTCGCTCACCGGATACGGATAGGTGCTC
>Ga0302187_10000432_pt1 | contig 39203 bp, 36 predicted proteins | sample II_Bog_E1_3_FD_202120 | JGI IMG/M metagenome (GOLD analysis project Ga0302187, IMG submission 202120) | Peat permafrost microbial communities from Stordalen Mire near Abisko, Sweden - II_Bog_E1_3 | ecosystem: Environmental > Terrestrial > Soil > Wetlands > Peat | place: Sweden: Abisko...
CCCCTGCTATCATCCCGCCCGCACCAATCCGTCAACACCCGAGGTCCCCATGCAAAAGCGTCGCAAGCACGCCAAGGCCCTGGTCATGCAGCCGCTGTTCCGGCCCCGCCAGGAAACCCCCGCCAAAGGCAAAGGCAGCTACCGCCGCCAGGCCCGCTCCCCGTCAGACGGCAGCGGGCTTTTTTCTATCTGGAAACAGGTTTTCCGAGGCTGACCAGTCGCGCCTTTTTCTTGCCTTTTTAGCCCCGGCTCCGCATTATCCAGCGACCACCAATAAAAACGGCGCTGTAATGAAGTCCGCCACCGACACCTCGAACATCTCTTTTACGGCCCACTACACGGGCTATGTCTGGTTTCGCAACCGGCTTTCCGAGCCTGCCTTTGTCACCCCGCAGGGCCAATTGTTTTTCCAGCTGCTGCGCCCCTTTGAATACCTTGCGCGGCGCGTGATCGGCACCGACATCAAGACCACCCTGATGCAACGCCACCACCTGCTCGACCGCGAGCTTGAGGCCCTGATCGCCCGCCACCCGCATTTACAGGTACTCGAAATCGCCTGCGGCCTCTCGCCACGTGGCCACCGTTTCGCGCAGCAGCACCCGCACATCACTTATGTCGAAGCCGACCTGCCCGGCATGGCCAAGCGCAAGGAGCAGTTGCTCAACAGCATTTACTCGCTCAATAACCGCCACCGCATCGTCGTCTGCAATATTCTCGATGCCGGCCCCGACAGCCTCGAAACCGTGCTGCACCGCGAGTTCGACCCACACAAGCCGCTGGTGGTGATTACCGAGGGTCTGGTGAATTATTTCGAGCTGCCCGTCGTCAGCGGTTTCTGGCAACGGCTGGCGCAGGAATTGAAGCAGTTCTCCGAAGGCTATTACCTCACCGATATTTATCCCTCGGTGCAGGGTCATCATTTTTCCGGCCTCATCCGCAGCGCCAACGACTCCCTGCGTCTGCTCTCGCGCAGCCGTTTCTGCCTGCATTTCAGGCAGGACGAGGAAATGGCTGCACACTTCCCCGGCCTCGGCTTCAAGAACGCCAAAGTCTTCAACCCCGACCGCGATATTACCGACCGCCTGATTCCAAAGGCTCGTGGCGGCAGTATTGTGCGGGTGGTAAAAGCCGAAGTGTGAGCCGACGCATCAGTCCTGCCGGGTCAGCTGCAACAGATGAAGATAGAGCCAGGAACCGCCCCCAAGTGACGGGAGTAGCGAAAGCTCGGCAAAAGCACAGTTCGAGGCCGAGGCCGGAAAGAAATACCAGCAGACCTGCAATAAAGCCGGTTTTGAACGCAGCCAAACGATTTGACACCAGTCTGGCCTGACAGTGCGGGCAGCTCAACGTGTTTCTGACCAAGCACATGCCTATCCTGTCATGACAGACAGGGCATATAAGGTAACCTGGATTGGGTAGCAGATTTTCAGACATAAGGCCTCCCTCATAAGTTACCCGACTTGAACATGAAAAAGGCCCCATTGCGGGGCCTTTTCAATTGCTACAAAAACAACGCAGCAAGCTCAGGCATAAATCCGGTGCACCTTCTGTTCACCGACTTCGGCCACTTCCGCCACCGGCCGCATGAAGAAGTTTTCATCCTCCAGCAGCAGTTTCAGTTCTTCCGCCACTTCAAAGCTGCCGTGCTTGAACAGCGCACGAACCGTATTGTCGTTGTGCTCGAACACCAGCATTTCCACGCGCAGGGCGCTGCCCTCGGGGCAGAGCACCAGATCACGCGCATGTTTTTCCAGCGGGAAATCCGAGGCGTCAAACTCCAGCAGGCAGCCGAAGAAATTCATGTCGCGGATACGCACTTCCATGTCCACCGACAGCGAACCGTCGAGGTGCGAGAAGCTGATGATGCGCGCCTTGGGATTGCAGGGCACCTGCCGGGGCTCGGCCCGGCGTGGCATGGCCTCGCACTGCTGCCTGGTCAACACACGTATGCCCTTCACCTGGTGCAGGTCGTCGCCACGCAGGAAGGCACAGAACATGGCCACCGACTCGTCACGCTTTTCCAGCTGCGGCACGTGGTCGGCGCCGTGTATCAGCGCAAAGGTCACGTTCGGGCAGCGAATGGCGAACTGTGCACCTTCGTAGGCCGGGGTAAAGCTGTCGTATTCGCCGGTGGACACCAGCGTCTCGCACACCGGGTAGCCGAGAATGCCTTCGACTTCCATCAGCCGGCGCACGTTGATGCGGTAGCGGTGCTGGTCGTTTTCATTGAAGCCGCGCATCTGCCGCCGGAACATCTTGCGGGTGATGTCGCTGATCTCGGTTTCCTTGAGGCGGGCATGGTTGACGAGGTAGAGCACCACGGCCTGGCCAAACTCGTCGAGCCGGCCCTCGTCGAGCACCTTGATGGACTCTTCCAGCAACATGCGCCAGGACTTGCGCGGCTTGGGCAGGATACCGGTGACGATCAGCTTTTCGATACGGTCAGGGCGCTTGTAGGCATAGGTCGAGGCCACCACGGAGCCCAGCGACAGGCCCATGATGTGCACCTTGGGCAGGCCCGTGCGCGCCACCCACTGGTAGAGCAGGTCGGCAAGGTCTTCGATGCCCAGCTCCGGCGCCAGCTGGCCGTTATTGCCGAGCGAGGGCAGGTCCACCAGGATCACCGGGCAGACTTCGAGGACCTGCTCGACACAATACTTGTAGGAATTGAAATTCTGGAAAGCGCCACCCAACACGATCAGGGGTGTTTTTTCGCTGTGCTCAGGCTTGCTGAAAGCCAGGTAATCCACTCTCCACTTACCGATATATTCGGTGATAGGCGTCTGGATCAGGGACTGGCGTGCATATGCCTCATACGGAATGGACATAGCTCCCCCCTTGTCTGGGTGTTTGTATTATCAGGACCAGACGGTCCATGTTCTTCTTCGGACTGCCGATCCTACACTGAAGGCCATTCGCTTGGCACGTGTAAGTATTGTAACAACACCGCCACGCCCGCTACAGAATGGGTATTTGTACACCAAATCAACCGCTTGGGAACATGAATGACAGTCATCTTCCGACGACTTACCGTCCACGCTGCCCTTTTTGCAGGCTCCGGGTACTGCGCAGAACCTGTATACTAGCCCCATCCCGAACACTGGTGCGTATCCTGCGATGGACATTACCGCTTACATGAAAGACCTGGGCCACAAGGCCCGTGCCGCTTCCCGCGCCGTGGCGCGCGCCGGCACCCGCGACAAGAACGCCGCCCTGGCCGCCATTGGCGCCGAGCTGGCGTCGGCCCACGACACCATTCTCGCCGCCAATGCCCGTGATGTTGAATACGGCCGCAGCAGCGGATTGGACGCAGCCATGCTCGACCGCCTGTCGCTTTCCGAGCGGCAGTTCGACGGTATGCTCGAAGGCCTGCGCCAGGTGATCGAGCTGCCCGACCCGGTCGGCGCCATTACCGACCTCGTATACCGCCCCACCGGTATCCAGGTGGGCAAGATGCGCGTGCCCCTGGGCGTCATCGGCATCATCTACGAGTCGCGCCCCAACGTCACGCTGGAGGCCGCCTCGCTCTGCATCAAGGCCGGCAACGCCACCATCCTGCGCGGCGGCTCCGAGGCCATACACTGCAACCAGGCCATTGCCGCCTGTATCCAGCGCGGCCTGGAAAAGTCAGGCCTGCCGCGTGACGTGGTGCAGGTCGTGGAAACCACCGACCGCAGCGCCGTCAGCGCCCTCATCACCATGCCCGAGTTTGTCGATGTCATCGTGCCACGCGGCGGCAAGGGCCTGATCGAGCGCATTTCCGGCGAAGCCCGCGTGCCCGTCATCTACCACCTCGACGGCAATTGCCACGTGTATATCGACACCGAGGCCGACCTCGCCAAGGCCGTGCCGGTGGCCATCAACGCCAAGACCCACCGCTACGGCGTCTGCAACGCCATGGAAACCCTGCTGGTCGACGCCCCCATCGCGCAGGCCGCCCTCACCGCGCTGGCCCCCATTTACCGGGAGATCGGCGTGGAGCTGCGTGGCTGCGAGCGTACCCGCGCCATCATCGAAGCCACCGCCGCCAGCGAAGACGACTGGTACGAGGAATACCTCGCGCCCGTGCTCGCCATCAAGATCGTGGACGGCCTCGATGAGGCCATCGCCCACATCAACAAATACGGCTCGCACCACACCGACGCCATCATCACCGAGAACTTCAGCAAGGCCCGCCGCTTCCTCAACGAAGTGGACTCCAGCTCGGTCATGGTCAACGCCTCCACCCGCTTCGCCGACGGCTTCGAATACGGCCTCGGCGCCGAAATCGGCATCTCCACCAACAAGATCCACGCCCGCGGCCCGGTGGGCCTCGAAGGCCTGACCTCGCAGAAATGGGTGGTACTGGGCAACGGACATGTGCGCAGCTGACGGCAATGCCCCCAAGGCATAAAAGATTCTCCGTCACCCCCGCGCACGCGGGGGCCCAGTGCCTTTGGCCTGATTCGCAAAACATCGCAGAGACAAACCCATGGCCGACCTGATCGGCCTCTACGGTGGCTCCTTCGACCCCGTGCATCAAGGCCATGTGCAGACCATTCTTGAGCTGCAACAACGCCTGCCCTTCCGCGAAATCCGCTTCCTGCCGGCAGCGCGCTCGCCCCTGAAAGGCGCGGCCACAGCCGCCGACCAGCGCCTGCAAATGCTCCAACTGGCCCTCGCCAGCCACCCCGGCCTCAGCATAGACAACCGCGAGCTAAACCGCCCCGGCCCCTCGTACACCATCGACACCCTGCGCGAAATCCGCGCCGAACTGGGCCCCGAGCAAGCCCTCGTCTTCATCATGGGCATGGACAGCCTGCTCGACCTGCCACGCTGGAAACACTGGCAAAAACTCACCGACTACGCCCACCTGCTGGTCGCCAGCCGCCCCGGCTTCAGCCCCGTGTTCAGCCCCGAGCTGGGCGACTGGTTAAAAAGCGTTCGGCCCGCATCGCCGGAGCTGCTACAATGCCACTCAGCAGGACTGGTATTACTGCTGGAAACCATGCCTTGGGCCATCGCCAGCCGTGAGCTGCGCGCCGCCATGGCCCGTGGTGAAAACATGGCACAGCACCTTCCCGGTGCAGTGTGGGAGTATGTTCAGAACCACAAACTCTACTTAGCGGAGACAACTCAGCCCAATGAAAGTGCTTGATGCAACAACTCAACAAATGGTCGACACCACCCTCAACGCCCTCGCCGCCCTCAAAGCCAACGACGTTCAAACCCTTGATGTGCGGGCTCTCACCAGCCTCGCCGATGTCATGATCATTGCCAGTGGCACCTCCACACGCCATGTAAAGGCGCTGGCGGAAAACGTCGTGATCAAGGCCAAGGAAGCCGGCATACGCCCGCTGGGCACCGAAGGCGACCGCGAGGCCGAATGGGTACTCATTGATCTGGCCGGCGTTATCGTGCACGTCATGCTGCCCGCCACCCGCGCCTTTTATGACCTGGAGCGACTGTGGAACGCCCCGGCTGCGCCCAAGGTCGCCGCTGGCCAGGCGTAACACCGGGTGAAAATCCGCCTGATTGCCGTGGGCACGAAAATGCCTGCCTGGGTGGAAGAAGGCTATGGCGACTACGCCAAGCGCCTTTCTGGTGAGATCACGCTGGAGCTGGTCGAGATTGCCGCCGGCAAGCGCGGCAAGAACGCCGATATCGCCCGCATCACCGACAAGGAAGGCGAGGCCATGCTGGCCGCCATCCCGTCGGGCGACCGGGTGGTCGCGCTCGATGTGAAGGGTCGCAGCTTCAGCACCGAAGGTCTCGCCGCCACCCTCGAAGCCTGGCTGCCCGCCGGCCGCCACACCAGCCTGCTCATCGGCGGCCCCGAAGGCCTGGCCCCGGCGGCGCTGGCCCGCGCCGAAGAACGCTGGTCGTTATCCCTGCTTACCCTGCCGCACCCCCTGGTGCGCGTGCTGCTGGCGGAGCAGTTGTATCGGGCCTGGACCTTGTTGAAGGGGCACCCGTATCATCGTTAGCTCATGGCCCCCTCTCTCTTCGGGAGAGGGCTGGGGAGAGGGGAAGTTACCACTGACAGCGCCAGATTCCCCTCTCCCTAACCCTCTCCCGAAGGGAGAGGGGATAAAATCCGCAGCTTGGGCTGAGCGCAGCGAAGCCCAACAAGCCCCCTGCAACAGCGTGCATTTACCACCCAATCCGTGGTCTCTCCCGCAACCCCAACGCCTTTAACGATTTTCCACTCCCGAATACCCGTACAATAGGGTAAAACCTCGCGCCACTGTACCCGCACCGAGACTCCATGCGCCGCCCCACCCGCATACACATGAAGGACAGCCTGCAGGAGGCCGATCTGTTCCGCCGCCGCGCCATCGTGTCGGCGGCGTTCGTGCTGGCCATGTTCCTGCTGCTGCTCGGGCGCTACTACTATTTGCAGGTGGTGCAGTACCACACCTATGCCACGCTGTCGGAAAGCAACCGCGTGCACCTCGACGCCATCGCGCCGCCGCGCGGCTATATCTATGACCGCAAGGGCCGCCTGCTGGCCGATAACCGGCCCTCCTTCTCGCTGACCATTGCCGGTACCCAGCTGACCGACGTACCCACTGTCGATGCCATGATCCGCCAGCTTACTCCTGTCATCCAGCTCACCCCGGACGAAATCCGCCAGTTCTGGGCCAGTATCCTGCTGGGTCGGCATAACGACCTGCTGACCCTGCGCCAGCACCTGTCGGACGACGACGTGGCCCGCTTCAACGACATCCACGCGCACTTCCCCGGCCTCAGCATCGTCGAAGACGAAGACCGCCATGGCAGCAGCAACCGTTCGCTGGTGGTGAACCGGGCCACCGTGCCCGACATTTCTACCCTCGTCGATACGGTGGCAGCCCTGACTCCGCTGCTCAACCTGAGCCCGGCCGAGGTCAAGCAGTTCTGGCACCGTATTCCGCTGGCGCGCAAGCTCGACAAGGTGCCGCTGCGCCTGCGCATGAGCGACCAGGACATCGCCCGCTTTTCCGAGGTGCGCTACGAGTTTGCCGGCGTGGACATCGACGTGGAGCTGTCGCGCTACTACCCCTACGGCGATCTTTTTGCCCACGCCGTGGGCTATGTGTCGCGCATCAACCAGGACGAAGAAGACGACCTTGACCCGGCCGAATACGAGGGCACCAACCTGATCGGCAAATCCGGCATCGAGAAGTATTACGAGCCCTGGCTGCACGGCAAGGTGGGCTACCAGCACGTGGAAACCAATGCCCACGGCAAGCTGATCCGCGTGCTGGAAAAGACCCCGCCGGTGCGCGGCGACGACCTCACCCTCTTCCTCGACATGGACCTGCAAAAGATCGCCGTAGACCAGCTGGCCGGCCGGCGCGGGGCCGTGGTCGCCATCGACCCCGCCACCGGCGGTGTGCTGGCTTTTGTCAGCTACCCCAGTTTTGATCCCAACCTCTTTGTCGGCGGCATACCCTACAAGGACTTCGAGCAGCTCAATACCAGCATCGACCGCCCGCTCTACAACCGCGCCCTGCAAGGCATCTACCCACCCGGCTCCACCATCAAGCCCTTCGAGGGCCTCGGCGGCGTGAACTACGGGCTGGTGGACTGGAACACCACCTTCTTCGACCCCGGCAGCTTCCACCTGCCCGGCGACACCCACGAATTCCGCGACTGGAAGCACGGCGGCCACGGCACGGTGGACCTGCACAAGGCCATCGAGCAATCCTGCGACGTGTACTTCTACAATCTGGCCGACCGCATGGGCGTGGACAAGTTTCACGACTGGATGGAGCAGTTCGGCTTTGGCGCACGCACCGGCATCGATCTGCAAAACGAGGCCACCGGCACCCTGCCCTCCACCGCCTGGAAGCGCGCCCGCCTGAAAGCACCCTGGTACCGGGGCGAGATGATGTCGGTGGGCATTGGTCAGGGCTATTTCACCGCCACCCCGCTGCAACTGGCCATGGCCACCGCCATGATGGCCAATAACGGCAAGCATATCCGTCCCCACCTGCTGAAGAGCGTGAGTGGGCCCAAGCCCTTTGATCCGGGCAACCACCCCGACGGGCAGGTGCAACTGGTCAACCCCGCCAACTGGGAACAGATGCACCTCGCCATGGAGGCCGTGGTGCACGGCGAGGGCGGCACCGCCAAAGCGCTGGCCAAGGGCCTGACCAATTACATGATCGCGGGCAAGACCGGCACCGCGCAGGTGGCCGGCATCAAGCAGGGCGCGCGCTACAACGAGGCCCTGCTCACTGCGCGGCAGCTCGACCACGCCTGGTTTATCGGCTTTGCCCCCGCCGACCACCCCAGGATTGCCGTAGCCGTGCTGGTGGAAAACGGCAAGCACGGCGGCAGCGCCGCCGGCCCCATCGCCCGCGCCCTCTTTGACTACGAGATCAACGGCATCATGCCGGCGGCCAAGCCCGGTGCCGCGGTCAGCGCACCGGGCGTTGAGCCCGGCCCCGCCACCGGAGGCGTTGAATGAACAAGCCGCAAGACCGCTTCCTGCGCTATGCCCCGCAGACCGGGGCCCGCTTCAGCAACAAGTTGGAATTCTGGAACCGCCTGCACCTCGACCTGCCCCTGCTGGCCGCCCTGCTGGTCACGGCAGGACTGGGCCTGCTGGAGCTGTACTCGGCTTCGGGCCGCGACATGGACATGACCCTGAAGCAGCTGGCCAGCTACGGCCTCGGCTTTACCGCCATGATCGTGCTGGCACAGGTGCCACCGCGCAGCTACGAGGCCATTTCGCCCTGGTTCTACGGTATCGCCATGGTGCTGCTGCTGATGGTGGCGGTGGCCGGCGAAACCCGCCTTGGCGCCAAGCGCTGGCTGCGCATACCCGGCGTCACCAGCCTGCAACCCTCGGAATTCATGAAGCTGGCCATGCCCATGATGATGGCCTGGTTCCTCGGCGCCCGCGTGCTGCCACCGCGCCTGCGCGTGGTCGGCCTCGCCCTGCTGCTGTTGGGCCCGCCGGTGGCGCTGATCGCCAAGCAGCCTGACCTCGGTACGGGCATACTGGTGGCCAGCAGCGGGCTCTTCGTGCTCTTCCTCTCGGGCCTGCCCTGGTGGCTCATGGGCGTGTTTCTCGCCCTCGTCGGCAGCCTCGCGCCCGTGGCCTGGCACTTCATGCACGACTACCAGCGCCAGCGCATACTGACCCTGATCGACCCCGAGTCAGACCCGCTGGGCAATGGCTGGAACATCATCCAGTCCAAGACCGCCATCGGCTCCGGCGGCCTCTTTGGCAAGGGCTGGCTGGAAGGCAGCCAGTCACACCTCGACTTCCTGCCCGAGGGCCACACCGACTTCATCATCGCCGCCTACTCCGAGGAGTTCGGCCTGATCGGCGTGCTCATTTTGCTGGTACTCTACACCGTTATCCTGGGCCGCTCCTTCTACATTGCCGGGCAGGCTACCGACAGCTATTCGCGCCTGCTGGCGGGCGCCATCACGCTCTCGTTCTTTGTGTATGTCTTCGTCAACGCCGGCATGGTCAGCGGCATCTTGCCCGTGGTGGGCGTGCCCCTGCCCTTTGTCAGTTATGGCGGCACCGCCGTGATTACCCTGCTCTCGGGCTTCGGTATGCTGATGTCCATTCATACCCATCGCAAGCTCATAGGCTAGTGAATATGCGTAAGCCCCTTCTTTGCCTGCTGCTCGCCGCCTGCACCCTCGCCCATGCCGGCGACTACAGCAAAAACGAGGAACTACAGGCCGTGATCGACCAGCTGGTGCAGGAAAAGGTCTACGCGCCGGGCGAGCTGGAGGCCCTGTTCGATCAGGTCAGCCGGCAGGAGCGGGCCTTGAACGCCATGTCAAAACCGGCCGAAAGCGTGAAGGAATGGAAGGACTATGGGCCGCAGTTCCTGACCGGCGAGCGCGTGGATCAGGGCGTGGCCTTCTGGAACCAGAACCAGTTGGCGCTGGACCGGGCCGCCAGGGTCTATGGCGTGCCGCCGGAAGTCATCATCGCCATCATCGGCGTGGAAACCAAGTACGGCAGCAGCCAGGGCCGTTTCCGCACGCTCGATACCCTCGCCACTCTCGCCTTTGACTACCCGGCGCGCAGCGCTTTCTTCCGCAAGGAGCTGATGGAGTACCTGCGGCTGGTGCGCGAGGAAAAGCTCGACCCGCTCAATACCTGGGGCTCCTACGCCGGGGCGCTGGGCTACCCGCAGTTCATGCCCTCCAACTGGCGCACGCTGGCGGTGGATTTTGACGGCGACGGCCACCGCGACCTCATCAACGACCCGGTCGATGCCATCGGCTCGGTGGGCAATTACTTCAAGTCCATGGGCTGGCAACCCGGCGAACCGGCGGCCCTGCGCGCCCACATCATCAGCCAGGACTACGACAGTGCCATCAACAAGGACTTGACGATCAACAGCACTCTCGGCGAAATTGCGAGGAAAGGCCTGATTCCGCGCGAAAGCGGCAGCTATCTGGCCACCATGCCCGCCTCGGCCATACGCCTGCAGGGCGACGACGGCGCCGAGTTCTGGCTGGGCCTCAACAATTTTTACGTGATCACGCGCTACAACCACAGCGCGCTCTACGCCATGGCGGTCTGGCAGCTCAGCCAGCAGATAAAGGTCGCGCACGAGGCCCGGATCGCGCCGCCCCTGCCGGCAGTCCTGCCCGCTCCGGCGCCTGCGGCCGCCAGTGGCCAATAACAAGAGGTTGGACGCATGAGACGCCTGACGACCCTGCTCCTCAGCAGCCTGCTGGGAGCCTGCGCCAGCATGGCCACGCCCCCGGTACCCGCGCCTGTACGACAAGCCCCCCTCGTCGCGCCAGCACCGGTGGCGAGTGCCGCTGCCCTGGCGCCAGTCCCGCCACCGGTGGCCAGCACCGGGCTTAACCCCTATACCCACCTGCCCATCCAGACCGTGCCGGTACCAGCACCGAAAGACCGGCCGGCCTTTGGCAGCGCCGCTTTCAACGCCATCAAGGACGCACCTCCCGCCGTGACCATCGACGTGTCCGCCATCCCCGACGCAGTGCCACAAGAGGAACCGCTGGCCAAGTACGGCAACGACAGCCCGTATACTGTGCTCGGTGAGGCCTACCAGATCCTGCCCACGGCCAAGGGCTTTACCCAGACCGGCACGGCTTCGTGGTATGGCACCAAGTTCCACGGCATGAGGACCTCCAGCGGCGACCTCTTTGACATGTATGGCATGACCGCCGCCCACCGCAACCTGCCGCTGCCCACCTATGTCCGCGTGACCAATAATGACAATGGCCGCACGGTGGTGGTGAAGGTGAATGATCGCGGGCCCTTCCACAGCGAGCGCGTCATGGACCTGTCCTATGCCGCCGCCATCAAGCTCGACATCGTACGTACCGGCACCGCCAACGTGACCATCGAAGCGCTGGACCCGGCCGAGTTCCAGCCCGCACTGGCCCACAACGGCAAGCCAAAAACGAAGGCGGACGACACCGCCGATGAGCGCCAGTATTTCGTGCAGGTGGGTGCCTTCAGCAAGCTGGACAACGCCACGGCTGTGCAGGCGCAACTGCTGGACCTGGTCTATGCCCCGGTGGCCATTACGGGTGGCGACGAGCCCAATGCCATCCACCGCGTGCAGATAGGTCCCTTCCTGAGCATCGAAGACGCCCACAAGATGAGCCAGATCATCCGCGACGCCAATATGGGCGACCCACGCATCATCAGCCCTTGACCGGGGTTTTGGGTCACAACACGGTTCGGGTTCGGGTGCGCTGTGCGCAGGCGGGCACCGGCGACGCGTGCGCACAGCGCACCCGGCCAGGTGAACACCAGTCAGGGTTTCGGCCCCTTCGCAAGACAAACCCCCAGCAAGCCCCCGCCCGCTGCCAGCAGCAGTATCGCCAGCGCCCGCAAATGCACCAGCAAGCCCACCACCAGGGCCGCCTCACGGGGTGCGTTGGCTGGCACGAGGTTGGGCGGCAGCACCGAGACGATGGCCGGGTCGTCGAGCAGTTGCCTGAGAAAGCCCGGCTCGGCATAGGGAATGAAGGGATAGGGATTGTTCAGCAAGATATCGTAGTCATGCGTCTGCAGATAGGCCCGCACATTGGCCTCGGCCACCGGGCTGAACACCAGCTTCTGGCCCAGAAAAGGAATGACATGGTTGCCGTACCAGATCAGCCCGCCCAGCACCACCACCATCCATATCTGTGCAAAGGGCAGCCAGGCTGCCGGCAGCGCCGCCTCGCCGGCTGCCACCCGCGCCGCCGCATCTGAACGCTCCTGCTCATGGCGGAACACGCACAGGCCGTTGAGCAGCAGGCCCAGCGTAAACAGGTCCACGTAGCGCGAGGTGATCGGCATGGCGGCGCGTGAATAACAAATCGCCAGCAGCTGGCCCAGTACCCACAGGCCCATGAGAAACAGGAACCACGAGCCGTCCTCCCGCTGCGGTGGCCGGCGCAGTTGGGCCAGCATGAAGCGCAGCAGGGGCAGGTAAATGATCAGCAGAAAGCCCGGCACCACGGGCCAGGAAAACACGCGGATCAGGGCAATGCCAAACTCCAGCGGTGAGTGGGCACGCACGTCATCAAAGGTATGCACCGTCGGCGTCAGCGCGATGGAGACGAGGGCCAGTCCGGCCAGCAGCGCAGCCGTCAACCGTGCCTCGCCCCCGACACGCCACTGGCGCAGCAGCAGGAATACCGCCAGCACCAGCAGGGTTAGCGCACCCGAGGCCATGGACAGCGTAGCCAGCAGACAGCAGGCCATACCCAGCCACCAGAGCCTGGAAAAAGCCCCCGCCCGCGTCAGCGCCCTGGCCGCGCCAAAGCTGAACAGCATGAGGAAGTAAAACTGGCTCTGGAAGCCGACCAGGGTGTTTTCTACCGCCAGCGGCACGCCCAAAAGTACTGTGGCAAAGACCAGAAACACGCCCCTGACACGCGCCGGGCAAGCGTCACGCAGGCCCAGCAGGAGCAGGGTCAGGGCGCCCACGTGCAGGATGGCGTTCAACACCATCTGCAACATGGGGTTCCAGACATTGCCGTTGAGCGTGAGCAGCAACAGCTCGTAGAGGTGGCTGGTGACGATGCGGTGCTCGTTGAAGCTGGCAAAAATATCGCCCCAACCCAGCCGACCTTCTACCTGCAGCCGGTAGAGCCGGTAGCCGATGCCGTCCCATTCGTCGTGCATGGGCGTGAGGCTGCCGTAGTGGGCGATCAGCAGCCACTTGCCGCCCAGCACCAGCAGGGCAAAGGCAAGATAAGGCAGCAGCGGCCTCAGGCTCACCGGCATGGTGCTGGCTCAGTCTTCAAAGCTGCGATCAACAAACTCGGGGGCCACTTTCTTGAAGTTGGCGGTGCGGGCGATCTTGTGGTTGCGGCCCATGATGAGGATACGCTGGATACGGCTTTCAATGGCGAAGGCAGCATTGACGGACACCGCCCAGGTCTGCTGGAACAGGGACTTGGTGGCCGCCACGGAGTCCGGTGAGCGTGCCTTGAGCTGAGCCACCAGCGCCTCGGCGGCCGCCAGCGGGTCTTCCGCCACCTCGGTCACCAGATTCATGGCCTTGGCCTCGGTGCCGGAAAACATGACGCCGGTCATGGTCAGGCGCTTGGCCACGTCAATGGGCACCAGCTCGCGCAGGGTGACGGTGCCGGTCATGTCGGGCACGAGGCCCCACTTGGCCTCCAGAATCGACAGCTCGCAGTCGGGCGTGGCAAAGCGGAAGTCGGCCGCCAGCGCAATCTGCATACCGCCGCCATAGCAGCGCCCGTGCAGCACCACCAGCACCGGCACCGGCAGTTCGCGCCAGCACCAGCAGGCTTCCTGAAAGAGATTGGTGGACTTGACGCCGTACTTGAGGAAGCCCCGGATCATGCGCACGGGGGTCTTGCTGAAGCTGCCAAAGTCCAGCCCCGCGCAGAATGCCGGCCCGGCGCCTTGCAGGATGACGGCGCGGACACTGCGGTCCTGACGCACGGCCCTGGCCGCTGCCACCAGCCCCTGCAACATATCCCAGTCGAGGCCGTTGAACTTGTCGGCGCGATTCAGGGTGACGTAGGCCACGCCATCGCGCAGCTCGGTTTTGACACGGTCATTCATGGGCCTGCTCCGCAAAAAAGTCTGGCGCAAGGGTAGCAAAAAACAGGGGCTCAGCCCGTACTATCTTTTGGCCGGCGCCACCCATACACGCCAAGGCAGAGCACTCCTGCCAGCAACAGCGCCATACCGATGGCTCCCAGGTGAGCAGTCAGCTCCCGCAGCGGCATGGGCTGGCGTTCGGCATTGGCCGGCACCAGATTGGGCGGCAGCAGCGCGTCAATGTCGGGGTTGTCGAGCATGCTTTTCAGTGCTGGCTGGTCGTAATAGGGAATGTCAGGAAAGCTCTTGTCAGCCAGCCAGGCATAGTCACGGGTCTGCAAGTAGCCGCGCACGTTCTGCTCGGGCAGCGGCGCCCAGACCATTTTCTTGTCCAGCTCATGCACGAGGAAGGTGCAATAGTGAATGGTGCTGACCAGCACCACCAGCACCCACAACTGCGAAAACGTCATATAGGGTGGCGGCGCCCGCTCGGCCTCGGGCTTTGCGGCACGGCGTTCCGCCAGCCCGCCCTCGCGGCGCAAGGCAAACAGGAAGGCGAGCAAAAGGCCGATGACATAGACATCGTTGTAGCGAGTGACCAGCAGCGAGTGGGTGCGCTCATAGCTGATGGCGAAGAGTTGGGCCAGCACCCACAGGGCCATGGCGAGGGCAAACCAGGATTCGTCAGTCGCAGCCGGCGGACGCCGCAGCTGTACCCAGAAAAAATACGCCACCGGCCCATAAAGAATGATGGCAAGGGCAATAAAGCCCTGCCAAGCAACGGCCGTGCCGGTATAGGCTGGCCAGGCGCAGACTTGCAGGAAGGCCCAGGCCACCTCGCGCACGGGGTTGATCCACGGAGCGTGCCCGCTGGGGGTATTGGCCATGGCGACAGCGACCACCCCAAGCAACACCAGCATGAGCACCCCATCGGAGCGGCACCCCCCAAGCCGCGCCACGCGCAGGCCCAGGAAAAGTGCACCACAGAACAGGGTCAGGGCACCTGCCGCCATGGTAAAGAGGCCCAGCACACCGCAGGCCATGCCCACCCACCACAGGCGCGAAAAAAGCCTGGCGCTCACCAGCGCCCACAGGAACACGTAGCTGAACAGGATGAGCAGGTAGAACTGGGTCTGGTAACCAACGAGCACGTTTTCCACGGCCAGCGGCAGGCCCCAGAGCACCAGCGAAAACAGGAAGTACACCTGCCGGTAAGCGGCTGGACAGCTACGCAGGAGCAGACGGGTCAGGCCGGTGACGGCGGCAGCCTGGATGAGGGCATTGCCGATCATTTGCTGCACCGGGCTCCAGACGCCACCATCGAGCTTGAGGGTCAGCAGTTCATAGAGGCGGGTGGTGACAATACGGTGTTCGTTGGCCAGCGCGAACAGGTCTGCCAGCCGCAGCTGGCCCGCAAGATATGGCTCAAAAAACTGGTGGCCGATAAAGTGCCACTCGTCCTCCATGGGCGTTTCAGTGCCATAGTGGGCGATCAGCAGGAAACGTGTGCCGGCCACGATCAGGAAAAAGGCCAGCCAGGGCCAATAGCCCTCCAGCGTGGCCCGCCGCTCCGCGTTTGACATGCAAAAAGCCCCTGCTCAACGATGACAGACAGCCGCACAACGCTGGAAACCGGCGCATTCCAGGAGAGCGGACTGTGGCGGGGATTCTGTGGTTTTGCTCCTTGCTTGGCAAGGGTGGCGCAGGGCGGCCACGGGACGGGACGTGTTGAAGCAAGGATGATGCGGGCAGCGCGGTCGCCTGCCCGCTGGGCAGGTTAAATGGCCACCATCACCCGGCCCTGCTCGACCGTCACCTCATACACCGGAATACGCACGGAGGCGTCTTCCAGGCATTCGCCTGTATACAGGTCATAGTGGTGCTTGTAGATCGGCGAGGCCACGACCTTGCGGCCCTTGAGGCTGCCCACCAGCCCGCGCGAGAGCACATTGGCCTCCGCCTGCGGGTCATGGTTGCCTACCGCCAGCACCTCGCCGGAGGGCAGGCGGAACAGGGCCAGCTGGCGGCCACGGATCAGGGCGCCGACGCCCAGGTTGACGTCCAGCTCGTCCAGCGCACACACATCAAGCAGGTTGCGCTGCAGGTTTTCAGCGAGATTGGTCATGGTGTTCTCCTTCGTCAATACGGTCAGGTGCCGCCCCGGCGGCGGCGCATAAAATGGGTTACACGGCCACCACGGCGATCAGGCCCTGCTTTTCCTGGCTGCTGGCCGGGCGAATCTGGCCGCGCTCGGGCACGAACACGATGTTGTCGTCGGTCTTGTCGCTGTTGATGAAATGGCGGAAGCGCTTGAGCGTTTCCGGGTCTTCAATGGCGGTCTTCCACTCGCACTGGTAGGTATCCACCAGATGCTGCATATCCCGTTCCAGCTCGGCACCTATGCCCAGCGAATCGTTGACGACGACATCCTTGAGGTAATCAAGACCGCCTTCAAGGTTCTCGCGCCAGACGCTGGTGCGCTGCAGGCGGTCGGCGGTGCGGATATAGAACATCAGGAAACGGTCCACATACTTGATCATGGTCTCGGTATCGAGATCGCCCGCCAGCAGCTCGGCGTGGCGTGGCTTCATGCCGCCATTACCGCATACGTAAAGATTCCAGCCTTTTTCGGTGGCGATAATGCCAACGTCTTTGCTCTGCGCCTCGGCGCACTCACGGGTGCAGCCCGATACGGCAAACTTGAGCTTGTGCGGCGAGCGGATACCGCGATAGCGGTTCTCGATATTGATGGCGAGGCCGACGGAATCACCCACGCCATAACGGCACCAGGTGGAGCCGACGCAGGACTTTACGGTACGCACCGACTTGCCATAGGCATGGCCCGATTCAAAGCCGGCATCGATCAACTCTTTCCAGATATGCGGCAGCTGATCGACACGGGCACCAAACAAATCAACGCGCTGGCCACCGGTAATCTTGGTGTACAGGCCATATTTCCTGGCGACCGAGCCCACGGCGATCAGGCCTTCTGCGGTCACTTCACCGCCCGGCATACGCGGCACCACGGAGTAGGTACCGTCTTTCTGCATATTGGCGAGGAAATAGTCATTGGTGTCCTGCAAGCCGGCCAGCGGCTTTTTCAGAATGTGTTCATTCCAGGTGGAGGCAAGAATGGAGCCCATGGTGGGTTTGCAGATATCGCAGCCATCACCCTTGCCGTGTTTGCCGAGCATTTCCTCGAAGGACTTGATGCCTTCGATTTTTGTCAGGTGGTAAAGCTCCTGACGGGAATACGGAAAGTGTTCGCACAGGTCTTTCTTGACCTCGACACCACGCTTCTGCAATTCGCACTTGAGAATCTGGCCGACCAGCGCAGTACAGCCGCCGCAGGAGGTGGCAGCCCTGGTGGCGGTTTTCACATCGCCGATTTCGCAGCAGCCGGCGTCGATGGCACCGATGATGTCGCCCTTGCTGACATTATTGCAGGAGCAAATCTGTGCCGTGGTGGGCAACGCGTCCACACCAATGCCCGCCGCCTTGCCGTCACGCGAGGGCAGGATCAGCGCATCGGGAAATTCCGGCAGCGGCATTTTATTGAGCATGAACTGCAGGAGCGTGCCATAGGCTTCGGCATCGCCCACCAGCACGGCGCCCAGCAGGGTCTTGTTCTCCGCGCAGACCACGATTTTCTTGTAGACCTGCTTGTTCTCATCAATGTAGTAATAGGACTGCGCGCCCGGCGTGCTGGCGTGGGCATCGCCGATGGAGGCGACGTCCACACCCATCAGCTTGAGCTTGGTGGACATGTCGGCGCCCTGGAATTCGCTGACCTCACTCGCGGTAATGTGGTTGGCCACGAGCTGCGCCATCTGGTAGCCGGGTGCCACCAGACCATAAATGCGGTTATGCCAGAGCGCGCATTCACCAATGGCATAAATATCGGCGTCAGACGTCTGGCAATAATTATTGATGCTGATACCGCCGCGCTGCCCCATATCCAGACCGGCCTGCTTCGCCAGTTCGTCACGCGGGCGGATACCGGCGGAGAAAAGAATCAGGTCGGTTTCCAGCACCGAGCCGTCGGCGAATTTCATGGCGTGGCGGTGTGTTTCGCCATCGACGATTTCCTGGGTATTCTTGCCAGTGTGCACGAACACGCCCAGTTCTTCGATTTTCTTGCGCAGCACGCGGCCACCGCCGTCATCGACCTGCACGGCCATCAGGCGCGGGGCAAATTCGACCACGTGGGTTTCCAGACCCAGATCGCGCAGGGCCTTGGCGGCTTCCAGGCCCAACAGGCCACCACCGACCACCACACCGCGCGTGGACACGCCAGCACCAGCCTTGATGGCCTCAAGATCTTCAATGGTGCGGTACACGAGGCAGTGCTCGCGGTCCTTGCCGGGCAGCGGCGGCACGAAGGGATAGGAGCCGGTGGCCAGCACCAGCTTGTCGTAGCTGATGATATCGCCGCTGGCAGTGTGCACGGTCTTGGCTTGGCGATCGATGGCGATGGCGCAGGTATTGAGGCGCAGGGCGATACCCTGCTCGTCAAAAAAGTCACCCTTGACCAGACTCAGGTCTGCGGCGGTCTTGCCGGAAAAATAGGAGGAGAGATAAACCCGGTCATAGGCCGGGCGGGGTTCCTCGGCGAGGACGATAACGTCCATCTGCGCAAATTCTGCGCTACCGCTGAGGGCTTCCAGGAATTTGTGGCCGACCATGCCGTTGCCGATCACCACGATGCGCATTTTCTTCATACCGCCTCCGCTTGCTTGCCTTTCAGTTCAAGGCCAGACCGCATTTCGGGGGGTAGAACGCTCGCCGCCAGAAATACGGTCATGGACCATATATACAAGCGGCTTTGCCTGCTGTGTTCATCAAAGGCGGTTTTGGTTTGACGCCGACGCCATTGCCGGAATCACCGCCCGCAGCTTGTCCACAGACAAGGTGCCAGAAAGGAGAAAAGCAACCCGTAAAAGCTCCGGATTGCGCGGAGACCCCGACGGTTCAAGGGTCTCCAAAAAAATCATGTTGCGGAACGTCAGGGTTCAACACTGTCCGGGCAGGGTATGCTGCTGCGTCGACTGGGGGAGCCATGCCATATAAAGCATCGCACCACACCTGCCCTGCTCCACGATGACGCAGAAACACGCTGAATTGCGCCGCCGGACTACGCCAGCGGGCCGTTCGCAGAATATTTAGCAATTGCTATGCCAGCCCGGCGAGGCGAGACCATCTGGCCTATTGGCACAGGCCCGACAAAACGCGAGGGCACCCGATGCAAACAGCAGCGCACCGTAATCATTCATTTTTTGCTTCAAAAGCATGCGATGCACCAAAGCAATACCATTGCCAGCCGCAAACCCGGCAATCAACGGCGGCTCACCCGCCCCTCCAAAAATAAGCCGCGCTATCTGTAACAGGCGGGAAGCACCGACATCGAATAGCGGTGGCCACATTCAGCGCGATTGCACTCGGGCTGAATGTGGCATGGCCCCCTTCCCCCTACCCCTGGAGCAAGAAAAATGACTCAGCAAGCTGCCACCCGCACTCTCGCCCTGGCTCTCGCCGCTGCCCTGCTTAGCGCCACTGCCACAGCGGCCCTGGCAGCGAAGCCGATGGAAAAATGCTACGGCGTGGCCCTCAAGGGCCAGAACGATTGCAAGTTCGGAAGCAGTTGGTGTGCAGGCAGTTCCAGCGTGGACGATCAGGGGGATGCCTGGAAACTCGTACCAAGCGGCACCTGCCTGAAAACGGCATCCTCCACCTCGATCACTGGCTTTGGTCATCGGCATGCCATCAAGGGTGAGTTCACACAAAGGCCGGAAAAGTCTCAGACGACCGCGCCTGCCGCTGCCGCTGGCGAGATTTCCAGGCAGTCTGCGACCCGCCAAATCTAGCAAGGGAAAAGTGAAGCGGGCATATGGCATATATGCTGCATATATCGACTATCACCTCGGCAACGTGAAGCTAACGCAACGGCGCGACTGGCAAAAAGCTGGAGGAACGGCACCCAAAGCCATTCTGCCCTGTGGAGTTAGTCATGAAGTCGTTTCCGCTTTTCAGCTGGCGCGAGCCCCGCATACGCATATTGCACTACACCTGGCTGGCCTTTTTCGTCACCTTTCTCATGTGGTTCGCCTATGTGCCGCTGATGCCGATGCTGAAGCAGCAGTTCGGCCTGTCGGACGCGAACATCAAGGCCCTGCTGCTGCTCAACGTGGCCTTCACCATTCCCGCCCGCGTGCTGATCGGCATACTGGTGGACAAATACGGCCCGCGCCTGAGCTACAGCCTGCTGCTGGCCGTTAGCGGCCTACTCTGTTTTGGCTTTGCCTCAGCACACACCTTTACCCAGCTGGCCGTCATGCGTTTCCTGCTGGGCTTTTCCGGCGCCGGCTTTGTGATCGGTGTACGGCTGGTCAGCGAGTGGTTCCCGGCGCGCGAGGTCGGCGCGGCCGAAGGCATTTATGCGGGCTGGGGCAATTTCGGGGCGGCGGTAGCGGCCATGAGTATGCCGGTGCTGGCAGAAGCCTTCGGTGGCGCGCAGGGCTGGCGCTATGCCATCGCCCTGACCGGCGTGATCGCGCTGGTCTATAGCGCCATCTTTTACCGGCAGGTGCGTGACACCCCGGCGGGCTCCACCTATTTCCGCCCCCTGAAAACCGGCGGGCTGGAAGTGTCGTCGCGCATGGACTTCGGCTTTTATGCTCTGATCAGCCTGCCGATCTATGCCTCCCTGCTCCTGCTGGTGTGGCGGCTGGGCAAGTTCGGCCTGCTCTCGTTTCAGGGGTGCCTGTGCGGCTACGCCATCGCCGTGGCATTGGGAGCCTGCCATTACCTGAAAATCTGGCAGGTGAACCGTCACCTGTTCACCGGGACGGCGCCATCCACCCAGCGCTACAAGTTCAAGCAGGTGGCCATCATCAACCTGACCTACCTCGCCTGCTTTGGCTCCGAGCTGGCGGTGGTGTCCATGCTGCCGCTGTTTTTTATCCAGACCTTCGGCATCAGCCCCGTGCACGCCGGCATTACCGCCGGCAGCTTTGCGGTAATGAACCTGCTGGCGCGCCCCGGCGGCGGCTGGCTCTCTGACCGCATTGGCCGGCGCCGCGTGCTGACCATCATGCTTTGCGGCCAGACCGTGGGTTACCTGCTGCTGTCGCAGGTGGAGCCCTCGTGGTCGGTGGGCCTGGCCATTGGCCTGACCATCGCCACCTCCATCTTTGTGCAGGGTGCCTGCGGCGGCGTGGATTCGGTAATGCCGTTGATACAGCGCCGCATGACGGGCCAGATTGCCGGCCTCACCGGCGCCTTTGGCAATGTCGGCGGCGTGCTCTTCCTGACGGTGCTGAGCTTTGTCAGCCCGGCGATTTTTTTCATGGTGATCGCGGTGATCTCGGCGCTGGCCGTCGCCATCGTCCGCTTTATGGACGAACCGCGCGGCCATATGGTTGAAGTGACCGAGGACGGCAGCGTGCAACTGATTGCGATGGAGTAATTTCGTCAGGCAGCACGGATCTTGCAGCAAGGAATACAGCAACGTTCGTGGGGCCTGATGGCAAGTTGATGGCAGGAGGCCAGGCCGGCAAGGCGCCACAAGCATCCGCCGGATTTGCCAGCCCCGCCCCATGGCAGGCTGGCCGTCGCGCAAGGCAGGACGCTTTGCCGGCAATTCAGTACCCACACCGACGCGGGCGGCACGAGGCACAATCTCCCAAGCCCGCCTCACTATTGTTTTGCGATGAGCCCATGACCCAGGCGCAGAAACTGAATTTCAGCCTGGCCGTAGCCGCGGCCCAGCTGTCCAGCGCCGGCATCAAACCCGCCAATGAAGATGCCGTGGGCATTCGCATACCCGAAGAACCCCTGCTCAGCAGCAAGGGCGTGGCGCTGGTGGTGGCCGACGGGGTCAGCTCGGCCGAGGCCGGGCGGCAGGCCAGCGAAATTGCCGTGCAGGGCTTCCTGACCGATTTTTACGCCACGCCCGACAGCTGGTCGGTGAAGACCTCGGGCGAGCGCGTGCTGTCGTCGCTCAACCGCTGGCTGCACGGCATGGGCCAGCAGTACAACCTGGCGCACCAGGGCTTTCTCACTACCTTTACGGCACTGGTGCTGCGCTCGCGTAGCGCGCACATTTTCCATGTCGGCGATACCCGCGTGTATCGCCTGCGCGGCGACGAGTTGGAGCTGCTAACGAAGGATCACGCCATGCGCGTGAATGCCGACACCACCTACCTGACGCGCGCGCTCGGCATGGACTGGTTCGTGGAAATTGATTACCTCGCCACCGGCATTGAAGCCGGTGACCTCTTCCTGACGACCAGCGACGGCGTGCACGGCTTTTTGCCCCGCGCCCGCCTGCTCGATTTATTGCGCGATGACACGCTGACGCTCGACGAGCGTTGCGAGCTGATTCAGCAGCAGGCGCGTGAACGCGGCAGCAATGACAACCTCTCCTGCCAGCTGCTGCATATCACCGCCCTGCCCCCGGTCAGCGCCGAGGACTCGCGCCTCGCCGTCAGCCAGCTGCCCATGACGCCCGATCTGCACGCCGGGCAGGTGCTGGACGGCCTGCTGATCGAGGCGGAAATCCACGCCAGCCCGCGCAGCCATGTTTACCGGGTGCGCGACACGGAGAATGACTGCATTTATGTGCTGAAGGCGCCCTCGCGTCATTTCGAGGACGATACCGCCTGCCGGGCGCAGTTTGCGGTGGAGGAGTGGATAGGCTGCCGTATCGACAACGCCCACGTGGTCAAGACCATCAACCGCAACCGCCCACGCCAGTGCCTTTACCTTGTGCAGGAGTACCTGCAGGGCCAGACCCTGCGCCAGTGGATGCAGAAAAACCCGGCGCCGCCGGCGCAGCTGGTGACGGCTTTTGCGGCGCAGATCATCAAGGGCCTGCGCGCCCTGCACCGGCGCGACACCCTGCACCAGGACATCAAGCCCGACAATATTTTTCTCTGCACCGACGGCACCCTCAAGCTTATCGACCTGGGGTCAGCCCAGGTCGGGGGCCTACAGGAGAAAGTCGCCGCCTTGCCGCCGGGCGCGCTGGAATATGCGGCGCCGGAATACGTACTGGGGCAAGCCCACGATACCCGCGCCGAGCAGTTTTCGCTGGCGGTAACGCTGTATGAACTGCTGACCGGGCACCTGCCCTATGGCGAGCACTACGCCGAGGCACGCTCGGTGCCGGAGTTTGCGCGGCTCGGCTACACCAGCGCCTGCCGCTACAACCCACATGTGCCGCTTTGGCTGGACGCTGCGCTGAACAAGGCACTGTCGATAAATCCGGGGAGTCGCTATGACGCGCTGGGCGAACTGATGATCGACCTTGACCGGCCCAACCCGGCCTTCAACCCCGACAGCCGCCGCCCCTGGCTGGAGCGCAATCCGCTGCGTTTTTGGCAGGTGCTGGCGGGTCTGCTGGCCTTGGGGAATGTGGTGTTGTTATTCTGGTTGTTGAAGAGATAAGACACGGCATGGTGCATAAACCAGCCACAGGGTATAAAAGAGACTTCGTCACCCCCGCGAACGCGGGAGCCAGCGCCTTTGCGCTGCCGGAATAACGCATTGGGCTGCCGGTTTGAGGCGCTGTTACGACGCTTCCGAGGCAGAAAAACAGGTCTGTTCTGTTGAAAACCAAAAGGCACTGGCCCCCCTCCAGAAGGACTGGGTAAAACCTACTTCGGCTCAGCCCCACTCTGCCGGCTGGACTCCGGCTCGTAGCCTTCCAGCACGTCCTTGAAGATACCGCCGATATAGGTGTTGGCGTGGCGCTTCAGGCCCTTGGCCATTTCCGCGTTGACCACGATTTCTGCCAGCGGGCGCAGGCCCTCGATGGTTTCGGCCACATGGGCGATGTCTTCGGGGCTGGGGAGTTTATCGCCCTTGAAGGGCTTGAACAGCAGGTCGGCCACCAGATGCACGAGGCTGCCGGTGAGCTTGTCCACATCGCGGCGGACCTCTTCCATCTGCTTCAGCAGGCCGTCGAGCGGCACGCCGACGTCGTGCAGCTGTTTGGCCGCCTGCAAGACACGCGGGCTGGGAATACGCAGGCGCTCGCCTTCGATTTCCACCACGCCCAGCTCAATGGCCTTGAGCAGGTTGGCCTGGCTCAGGTCATTGGGGAACAGCTCGGCCATTTCCTCCGGCGTGGTATAGCCGGGCACTTCCACCCAGCCAGCGCCGAGAATGGCGGTTTCAAGCCCCAGCACATGGTCGAGGTCACGACCCTGCTCCCAGGCGTCGAGCATTTCCTTGATATTGGCGATGGTGAAGCCGCGCTCAAGCAGCTGGCCGATGATTTGCAGACGGGAGAGATGCGCTTCGTGGTAGACCCCGGCCCGGCCCCGCCGCTCCGGCGGCGCCAGCAGGGCGCGATCCTGATAGGCCCGCACATTGCGCACAGTCGTGCCTGCCACGCGAGCAAGCTCGTCGATGGTAAATTCGCGGCCCGCAGTGCGCTCCTCCGCCGGCCCCAGGCGGGGCAGCAGATCACGTCCTTGTGCCACCAGTGCTTGCAGCAATGATTGCGGAGTTCTCATGGGAGCGAATCATACCGGCCCCACTACCCGGCAACAACACCCAAAGTGTGCCGAACGCAAGTCTTCGTGGCCGGGCGGTCGGGCCTTCAGGCGATGCTCAGCAGGCGCACGAACTGCTCCACGCACACATCCATATACCCCCGCCACAGCAGTTGGGAGACGGCCGCCAGCGGCAGGGCAGCCGCGCGGCTGCGGGCTACGAAGGTATAGGTCCACACTACGCGGGTGCCGCCGGGCACGGCCTCAAACGTCCACTCCCCGCGCGCATGGCTGGCCAGAAAGCGCACGGGGTTCGTGAATTCGCTCACGCGGTAGGCAAAATGACTCCCCAGCCGGTAGTGCGTAACCTGCTCATGGGCGCTGCCGCCATCGGCCAGCAGCACGGTACGGTGGGAGCCGGGGATGTCCCAGGGGCCGCTGCGGTCGGCGGTGCCGGTAACCGCCGGCAGCGGGCCGTAGCCGGTGAGCACCTTGGGCAGCACGTCTTCCGCCGCCACGGCGAGAAACACCGCCTCCGGGCTGCCCGGGAGGATCACCTCACGCGTCACCGCCACCTCCCAGCCCTCCTCACCCTGACGAATGGCCGCACAACCCGGCAGCGCCCGCAGGCCGCCAGCCGAGGCCAGCCAGCCCACGGCGGAAAGCCGGCTGGCCAGCGTGGTGGAACAAGTAGAAGCAGAAAGGCTGGCGCTGGTCATGACGGACTCCGGGGCGATGGGGCTTGTGCTACATTATCTGAAGCTTTCTTCACCTTTGGAATTCGCATTTGCCAGCCACCGCCCCCACCCCGCTCAAGCCGCGCAAACAGCCGGTGCAGGCCCGCTCCACCGCCACGCTGGCGGCCATTTTCGAGGCCACCATTCAGGTTTTGCTGACGCACGGCCACCAGAAACTCACCACCACGCTGGTCGCCGCGAGGGCTGGCGTGTCGGTCGGCAGCCTCTACCAGTATTACCCCAACAAGCACGCCCTGCTCGCCGCCGCCGTGGAGCGCCACCTGGAGCATATCGTCGAAAGCGTGGAGGCGGCCTGCCAGCAGGCCATGGGCCTGCCGCTGGACGCCGCCACCCGCCTGCTCTGCGATGCCTTTGTGGAGGCCAAGATGGCGCGCGTGGACGTGTCCCGCGCGCTCTACGCCCCCAGCGCCGAGCTGGATGGCGCCGCCGTGGTCAAGGCCATGACCCTGCGTGCCGCCGTGGCGGTCAGCCCCCTGCTGGCCGCGCTTACCGAGCCCCGCATAGCCAACCCGCCCATGACCGCCCTGTTCCTGCTCACCGCGCTGGTCGGCCCTGTGCAGGCCGTGCTGGAGGCCGGCGCCAGCCCGGAGATGGTCGCCACCCTGCGCCAGAACCTGCACGCCCTGGCCAGCGGCTACCTGCGCGCCCTTTAAATTCCCACGGAGGCCCATCTCGCGGTATACTGGCCGGGTACTGGGGGTGACATGGCTTCGACGCCGGTTATGAAACCTGAAGGTGCATGCGGAGAGCGTGATGCCTCTCCTAAATCAAAATCACAGCAATATAGTCGCAAACGACGAAACCTACGCACTAGCTGCTTAATACCCAGCTTATGATTGAAGTTGCCTGTCTGTGGGCGATGGATATCAGCGCAAAAAACACAGAATCGCTGTAACGCTTGCCTCGCGCGTAACAGCTAAAACCCAGAAGCTCGCTGAGCACGCCCTGTCTGTCGGGTAGTGACCGGTTAAATCAGTAGACATGACTAAGCATGTAGAGCCGAGGGCGGAGTGCTGACGGACGCGGGTTCGATCCCCGCCACCTCCACCAATTGATGATCTAATAAGTTTCAATACGCTCCAAATCAAGGCCGAAAACCTTAATAAAAACAAGGTTTTCGGCCTTTTTCATGCCTGTTTCACCACAAGGATGCCCATTGGCATCCAATCCTGCTGGGGGTACTATTGGGGGTACTGATTAGAAAACTGGGGGTACCAGTCAATGGGCACTGCCATCAACAAACTTACCGACGTGGCGGCGAGAAATGCCAAGCCACGCGAAAAGACCTATACCCTGCCGGATGGCGCCGGCATGTATCTGGAAGTTCGCTCAAACGGGGCTCGCTACTGGCGCCTGAAATACCGTATTGGCGGCAAAGAAAAGCTGCTCGCCCTTGGGGTCTATCCAGAGGTCACGCTTACCAAGGCGCGTGAACTGCGCGCCGCAGCCCGAGACCTGATTGCATCGGGAACAGACCCGATTGAGTACCGGCGCAACCAAGAGTTGCAGGATCAAGCGCTGGCACAGAACACATTTGAAAACATCGCCCGCGAATGGCATGCAGATCAGGGACACAAGTGGACCGGAAGCTATGCAGCGAAGGTTCTTTCCGGCCTGGAGAAACACATCTTCCCGAAACTGGGGCAACGCCCCATCACAGCCATTACTGGCCCAGAGTTGCTTCGGCTTCTCAAGGCTATCCAAAAGAACGGAACCATTGATCGAGGCAATCGACTACGCCAGACCTGCGGCGAGATTTTCCAATATGCCATGGCCGGCGAGCGCGCTGAGCACAACCCCGCCGCCAACATCGTCAAAGCCATGCAGCCCACCCGGCAGACGCACTACGCGGCGCTAAGCAGAGAGCAGCTACCCACATTTTTGCAGGCTTTGGATGACAACAGTCAAGCGCTGGCGCCAACCACCCGCCTTGGCCTACTCATTCTGGCCCTGACCTTTGTTCGCCCTGGTGAGCTAAGGCTGGCCAACTGGGTCGAGTTCGATCTGGACGCAGGCGAGTGGGTTATCCCAGCTGACCGCATGAAAATGCGGCAGGAGCATATAGTGCCGCTGTCAAAACAAGTGATTTCTGCGCTACGTGAGCTTCACGGCATTACAGGTAGGTTCAGTTTATTGTTTCCAGGCCGCTCTAGCGTCCTCCGCCCAATCAGCGACAACACATTCCGCAAAGCGCTGTATGACATGGGATTCATGGTTACAGCTCATGGCTTTCGCTCAACCGCCAGCACAATCCTGAACGAAAAGGGGTTCAGGCATGATGTCATCGAGCGCCAGCTATCCCACGGCGACCGAGACAAAATCCGCGCTGCCTATAACCGTGCTCAGTATTTGGACGAGCGCCGTAAGATGATGGACTGGTGGGGAGAGCACCTGGAGATACTGCGTACTGGCAGCAATGTAGTGCCGCTGGGAAAGAAAAAGCCGGCCTGACTGGCAATCTAATCGGCCCTTCTAATCCAACAATCCATTAAATTTCAGATACTTAATATCAACCAGGACGCACACGCATCCGGGCCGCCTCCTCTGGCCATCCTACGAATTGAGGCCGAACCCTCCCGGTTCGGCTTTATGCCGTCTATGGCCTACTCGGATTCGCCGGCCTCCTGCGGTGCCAGCGTCCACACATCCCTTCTGCCCTTCTGGAGTCCCCCATGATCATAATTTGCCCCAATTGCCAGTCCAATCGGATCGGCACCCGTAACATTGGCCGGAAAACCGGCGGCGCCCTGGGCTCTGCCGCCGGAGCCTATGGCGGCGCCAGCGGCGCTCTCGGTGGCGCCGAGGTGGGCGCCAGCCTGGGTATCGTCGGCGGCCCGGTCGGCTCAGCTATCGGTGGACTGGCCGGAGCCATCATTGGTGGCCTGTTTGGCGCTGCCGCTGGCGGCGCCGTTGGTACGCGGGTAGGTGAAGCCGTGGATGACCATATCTTGGATAACTACCAGTGCCTGGCCTGTGGCTATACCTTCAGCTTGGATAACAACTGACAGGTCATTTGCCAAGCAATCTCCTCACCTGACCCACCCGCTTTCTCGCAGCCCTGTCTGCACCCGGTTTAGAAATCCCTTAACCCCACCGCGCACGTCGCTTCCCTGCTGCCTTTCTGGCGGCGGCCCGGTCGTGCGCGCCATTTCTGGAGAAATCAATCATGGCACATCAAGTCGAAACCATGGCCTTTGTCGGGGAAGTTCCCTGGCATGGGCTGGGCAATCAGCTCACCCCCGGCCTGCCCCTGGAAGTCTGGGCACAACAGGCGGGCATGGACTGGGAGATCAAGGAGGCTCCCGTCCGCTTCATGACGGAGACTGCCGGCAACCTGGGAGCGATCATGTCCTTTCCGGAGCACAAGGTGCTGTTCCGGTCGGACACCAATACACCACTGTCCGTGGTCAGCCAGCGCTACCAGGTGGTGCAGCCCGGCGATATTTTGGGCTTCTATCGCGATCTGACGGAGGTGTCAGGCTTCCAGTTGGAAACAGCCGGGGTGCTCAAGGGCGGCAAGAAGATCTGGGCGCTGGCGCGGACGGGGCAATCCTTTGCCCTGAAGGGCGGCGACGTGACCAACGGCTTTGTGCTGCTGGCGACGGCCTGCGACGGCACCTTGGCAACCACGGCACAGTTCACCAGCATCCGGGTGGTCTGCAATAACACCTTAGCCATTGCCCTGAACAACAGCACTGGCGCCGTGAAGGTGCCCCACTCCACCAAGTTCGATGCGCAGGCAGTGAAGAAGCAATTGGGCATCTGTGTCTCTGGCTGGGACACCTTCATGTACCAGTTGAAGGACCTGAGCGAGCGCAAGGTGAAGAATGCCGAGGCAGAGCGCTTCTTCCTACGGGTGTTCACGGATGAGCGCAAGCCCTCCGCCACCCAGACCAACGAACTGGCGATGGCCAAGGCCACCAGCCTGTTCAATGGTCAGGGCAAGGGAGCAGACCTCGCCTCGGCCAAGGGGACGGCGTTCGGGTTGTTGAATGCGGTCACCGCCTATGTGGATCACGAGCGCCGGGCGCGTAGTACGGACAATCGGCTGGACTCGGCCTGGTTTGGTCAGGGGGCAACCATTAAGCAGAGGGCGCTGGAGCAGGCCCTGCTGATGGTGGCGTGAATGTGCTGGCGCCGAGGCGGTTCAACAGGATCGCCTTCGGCCGCCCACAGTTGCCTACCTAAAAGAGGGAGATGGGCCGGAGTCGCATCTTGAGTTAGTATATTTATTAGTTTGTTTGTTTCTATGACGCACATCAACCACACGAGTCCGCCATGCGTCCCGCCGAATTCACCGAGCAGCAAGTCATCACCGCCGGTGCCGCGCTTCAAGCGGCCGGCCGCAACGTCACCGGTTTCGCGCTACGCAAGCAGGTTGGCGGCGGAAATCCCATGCGCCTACGCCAAATCTGGGACGAGCACGTCGGTGCCAAGAAAAGTCCCTCCGCCAAACCCGACCAACCATTACCAGATACCTTGTCTCAGGAAGTCGCCACCGTAGCCGTGGCACTGACTGAGCATGTCAGGCAATTGGCCGGTCGCCTGCACGATCAGGCCATCGAATCAGCCACTGCCATACTGGCTACCGAGACCGAGGCGACACGAGTCGAACGGCAGCGGGTCCGCGAAGAACTGCAGGATGCGGCTGTGGCAATGGAGGACAGGGAGGCACGACTGGAGGACGCCCGGGCTGAAACTGAAGCCCTGCACACCCAACTCACCGATGTGAAGGCGCAGAATCTGACCTACGCCGTCGAACGGGCACTACAAGGGGAGCAACTGGCCACACTGGAACGCACCCACAAAATTGAGTTGGCCCGTCTGCAAGCCGATCTGGTGTTGGTGTCAGAACAGCGCGATACAGCGGCACGGGATTGCGCTTCGGCGCGGGAGGAATCAGCGCGCTTGCGCGGTCAAGTGGAAGTCCTGGAGCGGCAACAGGCGCAATGGGCGACTACGATTGCCGCTCGCCGATGAGCGATGGTCGACGCCAGCGGTAGTCATTCTCGGATGCCGTCACTCTGTCGGCAGGGAAGCCGTCATAGCGATTCGGTGTGGTCCTCAATGGCTGTCCGTCCGCGCGCCGCCTTTCTGCGGGTTGGAAGTTCATGGGTTCGCAAGTATTGTCGGGCCGCCTTCTGCTGCAGGTTTCTGGCATTCACCGCCATGTCGCGGCAAAACGTGGCCGTGTAACGTACACGAGAATCGAACTCCTCGGGGATGAACTCCTGCGGCACGAAGCTGTCCTCGCCCAAGGGCACCTCCGCTTTCCGCCTCCTTGCCGGCAACGGCCGTGAGGCATCGAAGGTCCGCATGTGCTCCGCTACCTTGGCCTCCAGCAGTTCCGCCTCTTTGGCCAGATAGCTCGCCGCAAACATCAGATTGCCGATGACGACCTTGTCATTGCGATCAATAATGCCGATACCTACATGCCGGTACCCGAATTTTTCCGCATTGCAGTTCCACCCCTGCGCGTACTGCCCGGCAACCTGCTTCCAGTACACTATAAACAGATCCGCGTAGTGAATGTCGTTGCAAACCTCTGAGCCGTTGAAAAACGCCATGAAGTGGATGTGGTATCCCCGCTGACGGCCAAACTCCAGCCGCCAGGCGTAACCCAGCAGATGCTTTGTCCATTTCAGCTGACGTAATCCGTTACGGAACCGTTTGAAATCATCATGCACCCGATTGAGCCGGAACCCGTCAGGCAGGCGCTCAGTAGCGAAGAGGTCGACGGGCAGACTGTGATCAGCACGGCCGTATTCCAGGTCCACCCGCAGCACCATAATCTTGAAGTGCCGGCCAAAGATCGAGCTGATCAGACCATGAAGCCGGTGTTCGATGCGCGTTGAGGCCCGCTTACGCTCCCACAACTTTCGATTCTTGAACTCTCGACTGTCAAAGATTGCGCCTAATTCACGGAAGTAGCGATTGCACTCGGCCAGGGCCTCCACCGACGGCAGCCCCCAAAGGAATGCCTTTTCACCACGACCGCCCCGTGCGTTCAAAAAGCCGAAGGTCTTGGCCAGCTCATAAGCTTCATTCAGGTAGGGGCTGTACACGTAGTGCGGCAGGTAGTCATCCAGAAAGCGCGGGAATATCCGATAGAGCAGACCCAGTTTCTGCTTCGGAATGACGCAGAAGCCCCGACCATCCAGTTTGAGCGGAATTTCACGTGGCCACTCCTTCGCCAGTTTCTTGCAAAGCTCATGCACCCGCCCGTAGGAATGATCACAGGCCTTGGTGACATAGCGACGTTTTCCATCGGTCGTCCGCTGCGTCGAGCTGCCGTTCCGCCAGATCATGCCTTGGTAGAGCTGTTCCTCCTGCGATTCCAGTTCATCGTTGCCGGCGATGTCGCCGTCGCTGGGCGGCTCCATTGCCACTTTATCGCTGTCATCCCTCTGGAAACCGGCTTCGTGGAAGTCCATGTCAGGCTGGTCTTCTGGTAGATAAATATCCATAGCTATGTGTCCTCTCGGTGAGTGGCCGTGATGGCTTACCGGCGCCTGACAGAGGTCAGGCCCGGAGGGATTGTTACTGTGATTTCGGATTTTGGCTTGGGGTGTGACGGATGCGACAGGTCTTCGAACCGTGTCACTCAGGCTTTATGCCTGATTGACCGGAGAAGGAGCGTTGTTACGACGGCACTCATATCCGCAGGCGGAATGGAATATCGGAGCAACACGCTGAAATTGCCGAAAATAGGCAGCAGGGTAGGATAAAAGTGGTATGTACAAGGTAGATTCCGACTTTTCATATCCTGATTTCCAGGGGGCTTCGTCGCTGTCCAACGCTGATTTCTACTTAATTCCTTAACTTTCCATCATACGAATTACTCCGTCATAAATAATTACTTTTTCCTGCCCGTTTAATGCTGACTCGCCAAGCGCGTCAGCCAGTCTGGCTATTCTCAAACTCGCTGTTTTTAATCAACCACGCCCGACCGGCATCACGCCGGTCGGGCGGCTTTTTGTCCGAAGGAGAAAATGCAATGCAAAACGAAGTAACGGCACCCGTGGCAGGTGTCATGGCGCAGTATCAGCAGCACAGAACCGTCGCTGGCGATGCAGTACGCCAGAACCGGAATGTGCTGATGGCAGCCCTGCGGGAGCTGACCCTTGAGAAGATTGAGGTGGTCTACAGCGGGTCAGGAGACTCTGGCGGCCCGGACGATGTGGTGGTGACCCCGGAATCCTTGGCGCCCGCTGTCGCGTCGACCCAGGTGGCTTTCCTGGAGCCGGTGTCAACACGTAAAGATGATGCATGGACGTACGAACTGCACCAGCGCTCCTGCTCCTTGCGGGAGGCCCTGCAGGATTTCGCCATGGTCTGGCTGAGCCAGCAGCACGGTGGCTGGGAAAACAATGACGGTGGCGAGGGCCGGATGACCGTGGATGTACAGGCAGACACCTTCACGCTGGAGCATGTGGAGTTCTATACGGAGAGCAGCCACCATGCCTACGAGCTTTAGGCCGGGTCGGCCGGTGCATGTGTCGCTGGGGGCCTACGGCCGCCTGCCACACCGTTGGGCGATTGCGGAGATGCTTTCACATCCGCCGGCTGACCCTGTGCTGGGTCAGTTGTCGTCGGCCCGGGTGCAGGTGTGTCCGCAAAGTGCCGGGGTGTTTGACCGGGAGATGGCCGAGGAGGTTGTCCGGTGCTATCCCGATATCGAATGGCGGCTGCATGCTAACGTCCGTGTGGAGAACCAGCATCGCATGGTGGATTTGTGCGACTGGACAGAGGAACAAGTGTATTTCCGGGAGTTGGCGCAGGTGTCGGCAATATTGCGCGCGCCCGTGTATTCCCTGCATGCGGGGAGAAGGGATAAGGCCTCCATCGGCGATGTGTTGCGCTTTGCTCGGGAGGCGGAGCAGCTGTTCGGCATGCCGGTGGCGATTGAGGGCCACTACCCTACCCGGGACCATACCTGGCTCTTTGCCTCCTGGCAGGAATATCAGCAGTTGCTCGAGTCAGGCGTGTGTTATGCCCTGGATTTATCTCACCTGAATATCGTCGCCCGGCATTCGGGTGTGGTGGCGCTGTCGCTGGTCAGGGACATGCTGGCCTGTGAGCGCTGCCTGGAAGTCCATGTCAGCGGCAATGATGGTAGTGCCGATCAACACCGGCCTCTTGATACTGCCAGTCCGCCCTGGTGGTTGCCTCTGCTTGATGAGGCCCATGACAGGGCGGTGATTTTCGCCGAGGGGCGGCTGCCGACGATCAGCAGTTCTGTGGCAGTGGCGGCCTGACCGAGCCCTACCTCGCGACCCGACGTAGTGGCTACCGAGGGGCCGCTCCAATTTATTCTGCATCATGTTTGTTCACGCGGCTCGACCGGGATGATCCTGGTCGGGCCTTTTTTCATTGGGAGGTATCGATATGCATGTATCAACTTGTGTGCCCGAAGCAAGCATTCCCCTGCCGGCGCCACTGGCGGCGGTGTGGGGTGGGTTTCTGTTCGACGGGTTGTTTATCCAGTCCCATAGCGAGGTGCGTAGCCACGAGATTCTGGCGTGCTGGGGTCAGGGCTGTGTCGAGTTGGTGACGGCGGCCTGCACGGTGCTGCCGGCGTTGTGGCGGCAGGCTGCTGCGCGCTGGGAGGCGGAGGACGCGGATTTCCCTGGCGTTTTTGAATATGAGGTGGTGGCGACACTGGGAGGGTGGTTGGGGGATTTTCTGCTCGGGCATGAGGGAAATATGCCGGACCCGGTTGAGGTCAGTCGGCAGATCAGCGCGGAGCTGGACCAGTTCTTTCTGCGGGGTCGCGATGACGGGGCCGGCGATGGCTCTGTTATGGGCGCTCATTCCCGGCAGGTGGCCTGACATGAGCCGGCCTCCCTATCTGGTCAATACGATTCCGGTATTGAGCACGGCGCATGTATCGGCGTCCACGATGCAGTGGCTGCGGGAACTGGACGGTGATTCGGTGCTGGCCACGGTGGCACCGTACCGCGAAGGGGTATTTGTATATCTGGCCGGTCTGCCCACGGATGAAGCGATGCCGGAAGAAATCCGGGCGCTTTGTCGCTGGGTGTCCCGGCGTCACTATGGCTGGCTACGGCTGGATGCCGACGGCGATATCGTCAATGGCTTGCCAACCTTTGCCTGGTAGGTAGGCCTTCGTCGCTCCAAGCCTTTCCAATCCCTTCCAACCCTTCTCTGTCAATTCGGCCTGGTGCCGCGCGGGAGCAGCCATGAATACCCTTGAATCGGACGCCGCAGCCGAGTGTCTGCGACAAAATGGTCTCCGCCTTCTGGATGCGCTGGCGCAGGTGGGCATCACCAAAGCATCTGTACGTTATGCCGGCCAGCGAGGTTCTGGCGCTATCCGGCGTATACGGGCAAGCCCAGCCTCGGCGTTGGGGAAATGGGACGAGGTCGCGGTGCAGCTAGATTTGTCATCCTTGAAGCCTGTTGGGGAAGGAGCTGAATGGCCACCGCCCTGGCAGGATGTGCCGCTGTCGGTGGCGCTGATTGCGTTTACGCTGGCCTGGGTGACTGCCGAACATCCCTGCTGGCAACAGCAGGATGGTAGCTCTGGCCGCCTGATCGTTGATGTTGCTTCACGCCGGTTGCGGCTGAAGCATGATGCCTACTTTACCGAGAACTTCGAGCACAGCCTGATGGTCTAGGCGACAAGCAAGCCCCTACAAGCCGCTGACAGTCAAATCACATGACTTCCCCGATGCAGCCGCTCCGCCGTCAGCCAGAGGTCCGACGGCTTGCAGTCCAGGGCGATGGCAAGCCGCCATACCGAATTCACGGTGGCCGACTTGCTGCCCAGTTCAATACCGGACAGGAAGGAGCGTGCAAAGCCTGCCTTGTCCGCCAGAGCCTCCTGGCTGATACCAACCTCCACCCGCCTGATTTTCACTGCCTTCCCGAAGGCCTCCCCAATGTCCATCACGCAAACCCTGTTGCCATCTCGACAAGGGAAGTTTCTGGTCTTGCGCACCATTACAGAACGCTCTATAAGAATCGCAATGACCTTTATAGAGGCCTAAAAGTTGTCTATATAGCCCTGTCCGGTCACTGCGTCCCGTCAAGCACCTTTTGGCCGGCCTGTATCGCACCGGGTACCCCTTAACCACCCACCACGACCCACCTATAAGGAACCCACCATGAACACACGTTTTTTCATGCTATTCGCTGTCGCCGTAACACTTGCAGCCTGCTCCGGCGGACCTTCCACTTCTGACGCCAAGGATGCGGTTATTCAGCAGCTTGGCGGCGGCTGTGACCGCATCAAGATAAAGGACTTCGACAAGGTCAACGGTGTCGCTGACGGTGATTCGGCTTACCAGCTTTCGGTGACGTACTCGCTTGAAATAGAGCCGCCCTCCGGCGACGACTTAACCCAGGAGCAGTATGAAACGAAAATGAAGGATCTTACTCAGAAAACGCAGCAGGCCCAACAGGCCACCGCAGACGCGCAGAAGGCTCGGGGCGAATTTCTGACGGCGCATAACACGACCGAATCAACGCTCACTTATGAGGAGCCAAACACGCCGGTTGCTCAGCAATACGCAGTGCTGGCGAAAGCGGAAGGCGACGCCGAGACGCAGGCTAGCGATGCTCAGCAACAGTCCCTTCAACTTCAGCTGGAACCCGCCAAAACCTTTTGGGCTGAATGCCACGGCATCCGCAGCGATGTGGGCAATCTGATCGTTCACGATGCTGACCCCTATTACAACAAGGAGGCGCCGGATACGAGTGCGTATCTCACCGGGTTCACGGTAGACGTGAAGGAAACACTGAACATGATCAAGACCGATAACGGGTGGAAGGAAAGCCTGTAGCCAGGCGCCCTCTCCTTCTACGCACCGATGCTTCCGGGCTGGTACTGACTGCGACTATACCTACGGGTTGTGCAGGTCAGTGCATGATCTACACCACAAAGAAACGGTAACGCACATTTGGCAAAGCCCCGGCTGGAAATCCCAGCCGGGGCTTTTTTATGCGCGCATTTTGACGATACCCATGGAGAAAGAAATGAACGACCCCTTACTTTCAGAAACACTGCCACTGAAACGGCCGGCCCTGCGCCTTGTCTCGACCAAGGGCATGAGCCGGGATGACTGGCTGGAAATCCGCAAGCGTGGCATAGGCGGCAGCGATGCCGCTGCCGCTGTGGGTATCAGTCCTTATATGTCGCCACTGGAACTCTGGATGATCAAGACCGGGCGGGATGAGTTGCTGCCCAAGATCGATCCCAATGACGAGAGCTCGCCCACGTACTGGGGAACACTGCTGGAACCCATCGTGGCGGCACACTACACCAAGCATACCGGCAACAGGGTGCGGCGCACTAACGCCGTGTTGCAGCACCCTGACCCGGACAAGGGCTGGATGCTGGCCAACATCGACCGGGAGGTGATCGGCGCGCCAGATGTGCAACTTCTCGAATGCAAGACTGCTGGGGAGTTTGGTGCTCGGTTGTGGCGGGACGGGGTGCCCGAATATGTGGAATGCCAGGTCCAGCACCAGTTGGCCGTGACCGGGAAGCAGGCGGCAGATGTCTGCGTGCTGGTTTGTGGGCAGGAAATCCGGGTGCATCGGATTGAGCGGGATGACGAGTTGATCGAGCGGCTGATTGAGCTGGAGCGGCGGTTCTGGGAATACGTCATCACCGATACCGCACCTCAGGCTGATGGCTCGGATTCCGCCGACTTGGCGCTGCGGTGTCTGTATCCGCGTGACTACGGCAATATGGTGGACCTTCGGGACGATGCTGCCATGTGCCAGGCGTTCGCGGATCTGGTAGCAATCAGAGAGGAACTGGACGCCAAGACCCAAGCGGAAGCCCTGCTGAAGCAGCGGATTCAGGAGCGCATGGGCGATGCCAGTCGGGCCAAGTTCGCGCTCGGGAATGTGTCATGGAAACGCAGCAAGGACAGCGCGGGACTGGATGTCGGCAAGTTGTTGCAAGAGCAGCCTGACCTGCTGTCCATATACCCCCTCGTCCGCCCCGGCAGCCGCCGGTTTCTGATTCAATCTCTGTAACAAGCACTCGCCCCCAATCCAGCCCCGCTGCCTGCCTTGCAGGTGGTGCTGACTGCCTATGCCCAACACCGGAGAAACCATCATGATCAAAGGCCTCGCCATTACCCCGCCCGTGCTGGGGCGCATCAGCATCGGCCGTGTCGTCGAAAAGAACGGCAAGCGGCTGCCGGAAAAAGACGACCAGTTCACTATCACCAGCCAAGTGCAAAACCGCGATGGGTGGGTCAATCATCCGCTTGACGAGGAACTGCGTAAAGCGGCGAACGGCGGCAAGCTCCGCTCCATCCCGGTCCGGATGCTGTTCAATGATCCCGACCTGAACCTGCGGGCAGAATACAGCTTGTTTGACCGGCAGAATGGTCGCCCGCTGTGCGTGGGAAATGGCGAAACCTGCCGGCGCTACACACCGTCAGGTATGCAGTCCCTGTCCTGTCCTTCGCCGGATGGCTGTGAGCTGGCTCGGGGTGGCGCCTGCAAGCCCTATGGCCGGCTGAACGTGAAGATTGGCGATGATGATGAGCTGGGGACGTTTATCTTCAGGACGACCGGCTTTAACAGCATCCGTACCTTGGCGGCACGGCTCAGCTATTACCAGGCTGTGTCTGGGAATCTACTGGCGTGTTTGCCGCTGGAATTACGGCTGCGGGGAAAGAGCACGACGCAGAGCCATCGCTCGGCTATTTACTATGTTGATCTGACCGTTCGGGAAGGGACGACGTTGGAACAGGCCATTTCGGAGGCTCGGCTAGGCAACGTGCGGCGGCTGGAAGGTGGGTATGACCAAGCGGCGCTGGATGCTGCCGGCAGGCTGGGTTTTGGGAATGCGGCATTTGAGGATAGTGCGGAGGAAATCCCGGAGATCGTGGAGGAGTTCTTTCAGGCAGACGATGCCGGTACTGCTGAGGCTATCGCTACAACTGCCGCGACGGAGACCGGCGCTCGACCATCTGACGCACGCACCTCCCCTGCTGCACCCAGAGTCAGACCCAGCCTGAGAGAGAGACTGGACAGCAAGGCCGCTGGTAGTAGTCAATCAATGAAGTCGGAACGCCCAACTGCTGCCTGATGCAATGGCGTCAAATTTACTGCGCCAGCACACTTGCTTCACGACTGAACCAAGCCGGGCGTCCTGCGTGCATGCAGGGTGCCTGGCTGCTGCCAGTTATTTTTTTGTCCTGTGCTGCAGACGAGGCTGGCTGCGTATGTGCTTTTTGTGGCTGAAAAGAGCCTCCATATATTCTGGATAGGCGCTCTGGTGTGTGTGTTGCCGGGCTGCCCCAGGGGAGGTGTTTGGGGTCTACCTGCCTGGCTTTGGGTTCCCACTGGCTGAGGGTGCTGTCGATGTCGTTGAGGGCGGTCTGGACGGCGCTGCTGTCGTTGTTGCTGTCGGCGGTCCTGAGAGCAGCGATCTTGCTGTGCAGGAGGCTGGAGCGGCTTTCAAACTGCTGCACGGCGGCTGTGTGGCGCTGAAGAATGGTGGCGGGCAGCTTGGCGGCCTGCAGGTGTGCGAGAGTGGCGGCGAAGTCCTTTCTTGTCTGGTTTTCGAGCTGGCTGATCTTGGCTTCGCGGCTGAGCAGGTCTTGGGCGCCCTGGTGCCGGAGGGCGCTGGGGCCGGTGCCGCTGGCGAGGTTCTTTATCGTGGTGAAGATGCCGCTGGCGCCGGCCTGGGCTTTGTCTTGGGCGGTGGCGTTGCGCTGGGTCTTGTGCAGGGACTCGTGGAAGTCCTTGAGGGCGTCGCTGAGGTTGGCGATCTTGACGGTGGGGGCGACGCTTACGGGCCTGGTGAGGGACTGGGCGGCGGCGGCCTGGGCCGGCAGGGTGATCATGGAGGTGAAGGTCAGCAGCAGGAAGCTGGCAATGAGCTTTTGCAGGAGGCGACGACGCAGGCCGGGCAGCAGCTGGGGGCGCTGGCTCCAGGTGGGGCGGCGGTAGCGG